>SWBX01005726.1_pt1 | contig 13483 bp, 9 predicted proteins | sample 4693051 | NCBI WGS metagenome assembly SWBX01 (sample SAMN10267272, study PRJNA491770) | bioreactor metagenome | isolation source: DHS bioreactor inoculated with marine | place: Japan: Omine Ridge, Nankai Trough | reverse complement strand
AGCGATGAATAGCCGGTTCCGAAATCATCTATCGAAAGGCGTACTCCCATCTCGCTAAGTTGATTCAGAATTATGCCGTTCAATCGATTGTCTTCTAGGAGCACGGTCTCTACAATCTCTAGCTCGAGGCATTCAGGCTCTAGGCCACTGGTCTCCAGGGCATTCTCGACTACACTAAGTAGGTCACCACGAAATTGTCTGCCGGAAATGTTTACGCATATCCGCTGTAGTTCTGGCCCTTGTTGTCGCCAACGTATAGCCTGACAGCACACCGTTTCCAGTAGCCATTTTCCAATAGGAACGATCAGGCCAGTTGCCTCTGAAATCGGTATAAAACTATTTGGATTCATCGTCCCGTGCTTCGGGTGTTTCCATCTTAACAGGGCTTCGGCTCCTATTAATTTGCCGCTATTTATGTCAATGATCGGTTGAAAATATGGTACGAGTTCGCTTCTTTGTTGGGCTCGATGCAGATCATTTTCCAGGCGTAGCATCTCCTTGGCGTGTTGGTTCATTTCATGGGTAAAGAAGCAGAAGGTGTTTCTGCCTTCATCTTTGGCTCGATACATGGCGTTATCGGCATTGGTCATAAGGGTGGGTAAATCTGTTGCATCATTTGGGTAAATGGTGATGCCAATGCTAGTAGAGATAAAGAGTTCGTGTCCGTTCAAACGAAAGGGGCGGGAAATCTCTTTAAGAATACGCCTGGCCATCTGTTCCACTTCATTTATGTTTTCAATATGTGGCAGGATAATTGTGAACTCGTCTCCGCCTAGACGCGCCACCATGTCGGTTTCCCGTACATGGGTTGACAGACGTTTTGACACTTCCCATAGTAATTGATCACCAACCGTGTGCCCGTAGGTGTCGTTGATCGGTTTGAATCGATCCAGATCAATAAACATCAGCGCAATGAGAGTTTGCTCTCGCTTGGCTCGTTGTAGTTCAAAACCAAGTCGCTCCATAAACAAGTGTCTGTTCGGGAGTTCAGTTAAGGTATCATAGTTTGCCTGGAAGCGTATTAACTCTTCATCTTCCTTACGTTGGGATATGTCACTAAAAATTGATATGTATTGATCGACCTCGTTCTGCGAATTGGTTATGGTTGCGACAGATAGCCAACACGCGAATATTTCTCCGTTCTTTTTCCGATCCCACATTTCACCTTGCCAGGTACCGTCGCTCTTTAGTTTGTTCCATATTTCATCGTAGAAATCCGCGCCATGTCTCCCCGAGTTGAGAAGTCCAGGGTTCCTCCCAATAACATCATTCTTTGAGTAGCCAGTTATTGTGGTAAAGGCTTCATTGACGGCAATAATCTTGTTGTCTTTATCGCAAATCATTACGGCTTCTGAAACAGTTTCAAATACCATTGCGTCTCGACGAAGTTTTTCTTCAAGCTGTTTGCGTTCAGAAATATCCGTCTGTGTTCCAACCATGCGTATTGGTTTTTGTTTCTTGTTTTTCGCTACGACCCTACCGCACAGCATTACCCAAAGCCAGGTGCCATCTTTCTTTCTGAATCTATGTTCACTCTCAAAAATGTCAGCTTTACCTTTAAAGTGCTGTAGCAAACGATGGTTAACCTGGTCGAGATCTTCCGGGTGGACCAGTTTTTTCAGGCCACTTATCCTGGTATTCATTGTGCCAGGCGCGTATCCCAGAATGATTTCAAAACGCGGGCTTAGATAGAGTTTATTGTCTTGGATATTCCAATCCCAAATGCCGTTATTTGCACCATCCAGAGCATGTTCCAAACGCTCGTTATTAATATGCAGAGCAAGCTTAGAAGACCTCTTCCGATTTATCGTGTAGGCAATAGCTGCCATAAGAACAACTATGCTCAATAGGTAGCGCAGTTGTTTTGCTCTTTCTATTTTGGAGTCGTGGTATGTTTCATAGCGTGCAGATATCTCATTCAACGAGTTTTCTATTGGTAAGCTAAATAGGTCGTTGATATGACGACGGATTACTTCTTTGCTCTTGATAATCACCTTTGCGTGGGTTTCGATTGCCTTCAATGCTTTGTGTTCGTTATCTGGTATGTCATAGTTGTTTAGTTTTGAAAGGATTGAATTGATAGCTTGTTTATTGTTGTTTTCTGGCTGTCTGTCGAAGTTAAGGATATCTATTGATAGTTTTTTCACCAAGTCTTTTAACTCGTTGTTATTTCCTGAGGTGAATTCTTTTGCCAGAGTAGGTAAGTAAAGCAGAGAGTTATTCAACAAAGTAAAATGTGATAACAATTCTTCTGATATTTTTGTCTTTCTTTCTAATGCATTATCCAGTTCCTTCAGAAGTTCATGTATCCCGTCTACGCTATCTATCTCCTGCTGCATTAGAGCAGACTTTAGGATGCGCGTATCGCGGATTGATGTGTTAAGGCTTTCGTGGTTCTCATGTTTAAAATAGCCAGTGTGTAATATGTCCCTGTCTATCTTGGTATTTAATTGTTTAAGCTTGCCAAGGTCTTTTGTTACCGTTTGGTATTTTGTTGAGTCAAGTTGTAATGGATTGAAGACAAATAGCGAAACGCCTAGGCCAAGCATCAGTAGATAACTTAAAATATCGCCTCGGCGTGCTTTCATGATTTGTAGCCTCGGTACTTGCCACGAAACGTGCGTAAAAAAGGGGGGGGTATATGCAAATGCTTGTAGAGGGAGCGACTACTTAACTTTGCATGATTGCTTACGGCCTTGTCATCACCGCGCAGGTGTTGGTGTGGGGGTGTAGTGTGAATTATATCCCTAACTATTGCTTCTCCTTTTCTACGATTGTTGATTTCATCGTATCTGAGATTACGGTGGCTGGTGCAATTATGTTTGCCGTCTACGGAAAGAAGCTGATCGAATGCTTTCAGGTCTATGCACCAAATTTCAGATGCATTGGCCCAGGAAGGAACAAGCTGTATTGCGGTAGTAACGCCTTGTGTTGACAGTCTGGTTAATCGGATTGAAATTAGAGTAGATTCAATAGTACTTAGCATTCCGCTTCCTGCGAATAAATACCAATTAATCGGGACTCCATCAGATGGCCTGACACATCAAATGGTTACTCTTTAACCTCACTACAATATTCAGGACCACTAGATTCTATGCTTATTATAGAAAATGGCCAAGCCCGATTTTGGTTTCATTGGATATCAGATTAAACTAGGATTCGTATAGCCGCCGGTTATTTCCTAATAACAATCTATAAGTCCCGAGTAATTCTGTGGGTTATTCCTCGGCCAGCTAATAGAAGCGGACATTAGAATTGCACCGGACAATAGTTGGTGGACACAGGAGTGTTATGACTAGACAGCAGGAAATTCGCTTTCCTACGCCAGATGAAACCACCCTGGATAAGATTGCGGTCTCGATACGAAACGATAATAGGCTCCTGGAAGAGTCGGCGTACTCGGTTGTGCGCACATTTGTGGATAGTTTTGACTGGCGTCTCCACTCCGGCGGGGTGACTCTCTGGGCGGAGCAAAAGGATGGAAATACCAGGATCTGCCAGAATGGCATTCCTAAAGCTCCTACGATCAGCAGGTTTGTCACCACCGGACTCACCCCAGTATTTCCTGTAGATCTGCCTCCAGGAGCGATACAGAAGACGGTTGCCAAATTGTTGGGGGTCAGGGTGCTGCTCCCACAGGTTGAGGTGGAAAGCAGGGTTAGTTCCCTGCGTCTGCTGGATGCTGAGGAGAAGACGGTACTGCGAGTCCTGATCGAACGAAGCGGAAGTCGTGTTCCCGGAAAGGGGAAGTATGTGCCATGTGGAAGCAGTATCAGGCTGTTGCCGGTGAGGGGCTATCCAAAACCATTCGCACGTATTAGTAAGATTTTGCGCGACGAGTTCGGCTTGTCTACAGCTGGGGATAGCCTGTTTGAACAAGCGTTACGGGTAATAGGTAGAGAGGCTGGTGGCTATAGCTCCAAGCTCAGTTTTAGTTTTGATTCGCAGATGCGTTCGGATCTGGCGGCAAAGCAGATCCATCTCTATCTGCTTGATATCGTCGAGGCAAATATTCCTGGAGTGAAGGCAGATCTTGATTCTGAATTTCTACATGACATGCGGGTTGCGGTGCGTCGCACCAGATCCGCGCTTACGCAGATCAAGGGTGTATTCTTCGACGACGAAATTGATAAATTCAAGTCACGTCTTGCCTGGGTGGGGCAGGTGACTGGGTCGACCAGAGATATGGATGTCTATCTTCTCGGATTCGATAACTATCAGAACAGTCTGCCCAAACGCTTTCGCCAGGATCTGGACCCTCTGTATGCCTTTCTTGAGGAGCATCAGAAGGTGGAACATCAAATCCTGGTTAAAAAGATCAATTCACCTCATTTCCGCAAATTGTTGAAAGAGTGGCGCATCTTTCTCAAGATGCCGGTCAAACAAAACGACCTGCCACCAAATGCGGCTACTCCTATTGTACATCTGGCGAATAAACGTATTTACAAGATGTTTGAGCTGGTCCTGAAGCAAGGTCTGGCGATCACCGCTAAATCTCCAGCGGAGGATCTGCATGAGCTACGCAAGGACTGCAAAAAACTCCGCTATCTAATAGAGTTTTTTCAGGCTCTCTATCCAGCAAAGAAGGTCTCTCTTCTGATAAAGCCACTGAAAAATCTGTTGGATAATCTGGGTAACTTCCAGGATCTGGAAGTCCAGGCGGACAAGATCAGAGAATATGCGCGGCAGATGGTGGAGCAGGGAGAGACACCGCACGATACGTTGTTGGCGATGGGGATGCTGGTGGATAGTCTGCTCCGCAGACAGCAGCAGGTCCGCATTGAATTTGCAGAGCGTTTCGCCAGTTTTTCCAATCCGAAAAATCAAGGCATCTTCCAGACCCTGTTTGCGTCTGAGACCAAGAGAGGCAAGGGCTGATGCGTATCATCGGTGTATATAATATCAAGGGCGGAGTTGGCAAGACCGCCACGGCGGTGAATCTGGCCTATCTCGCGGCCAGTGAAGGAATTAGAACCTTAGTGTGGGATCTGGATCCACAGGGGGCGGCCAGTTTTTACTTCCGCATCAAGCCACGGGTCAAAGGTGGCAGCAAAAAGATGTTGCGCGGAAAGATGGATCTGGACGAGCTGATCAAGGGAACCGATTATGAAAATCTGGACCTGCTCCCGGCAGATTTTTCTTACCGGAATATGGACCTGCTGTTGGATGAGGCAAAGAAACCGGCCATGCGGTTGCTTAAACTGCTGCGGCCACTATCCTATGAATACGACCTGATCTTTCTCGACTGTCCACCCAGTATCTCCCTGGTATCTGAAAACATCTTTCAGGCGGCGGATGCGTTGCTGGTTCCAACCATTCCAACCACTCTCTCCCTGCGTACTTACCGTCAGCTGCTGGATTTTGTGACGAATCATAATCTAAGCGATCTCCAGCTCATGCCATTTTTTTCCATGGTGGATCGGCGCAAACGCATGCATACGGAGATCATGCGCAGGTTACCGCAGTCCCATCCCGAACTGCTCTCCACCCATATCCCCTATGCCAGCGATGTGGAGCGTATGGGGATGTTCCGCAAGCCGTTAGCGGAGTACGCGGCAACGGGGCCGGCAGGTAAGGCCTATGACGCTCTGTGGGATGAGGTCAAAAAAACTATCTCGCTTTAACCTTTACTCATCTCTTTGCCAGCGCCCCTCGACTTGATGGGTGGACCTATTCCGGGTTTCCGTTATTAGGCTGGTGTGGTCGGTAGTGTTTTATTTTGCGCCTGATATTGCGCTGAACGATGATCCCTTCGATCATGTATTCAGTCCCATTGAGGTCTATATCCGGGCAACCCTCTTTTTGGGCTACCAGCTTGTTGCTAGTGTTGTTCTCGTCAGCGATAAACTGGCGGAACCAGCGTTCATCACCCACGCTGATAATCACGAAGTCGCCGTTGGCGCAGGCATTGGATGGTTCGATAACGATCACACACTTCTCCGGAAATTCCGGCTCCATGCTGTCGTCTAGCACCTGTAACGCAAATAGTTCGTTGTAACTACAATCCTGAGTCATGCAAGATTCTCTCTATGTTAAAAAGGTAATTATTCACACTAATGCCTGAGTATTTAATGATATTCATCATAGGTCCAGTCTATACGGGATCAAATGCTATAGAATGCCTAGATCAAAGACCCATGAATACTTCAGTGTTATGAGAAATCAATCTTAGCATGCCACATCATACACAAGTTCAATCCAGCCCTCATCGTGACCGCCGTGACTGGCACAACCTGAGATTGATGCTTTCATTTCTGGCTGAGTACCGGGGGCGAGCCCTGTTCGCCATTGCCTGTTTGGTGTTTGCCAAGGTGGCAAATGTCGGTATCCCGCTGCTATTGAAACAGATTGTGGATGCGGTTGAGAAGAGTGGGACTGCAGTACTGGTGCTGCCGGTATCTTTGCTTCTGGGTTATGGCCTGTTGCGTCTGAGCAGTTCTATGTTTAATGAGTTGCGGGACGTGGTATTTGCCAGAGTACGGTTTAATGCCATGCGCATGCTTTCGCGCAAGGTGCTGGAACACCTGCACACGCTGGCTCTGCGCTTTCATCTGGAACGCCGCACCGGGGCCATCAGCCGGGATCTGGAACGGGGCACCCGCAGTGTCAGTACCATTCTTAACTACATGACATTCAGCATTCTGCCGCTGCTGGTCGAATTCACCCTGGTGGCGGTGGTATTGCTCACCATGTATGCCCCAATCTTCACCATAGTTACCTTTGGTGCCGTAGGGGTGTATATCACATTCACTTTGATGGTTACCGAGTGGCGTATGGAGTTTCGTCACAGTATGAATCGGCTGGAGTCAGAGGCCAACGCCCAAGCGTTTGACAGTTTGATCAATTACGAAACGGTAAAATATTTCGGTAATGAGAGGCTGGAACTGGAACGTTTTGATACTACCTTGAACGAGTGGGAAGAGTGCGCGGTAAAGAGTCAAACCTCCATGTCACTGCTCAACTTTGGCCAAGGGGCGATCATCGCTGTCGGTGTAACCATCATGATGTTCCTGGCGGCCGACGGCGTGGTGTCCGGCGAGATGGGTATTGGTGATCTGGTTATGGTCAATGCCTTTATGTTGCAACTGTTTATCCCGCTAAACTTTTTGGGCATGGTCTACCGGCAGGTGAAGTATTCGCTGGCGGATATGGATCTGGTGTTTAAACTGTTGGAACAGGAGTCGGAGATTCAGGACCAGCCAGAAGCGAAAGAGCTGGTTCCGCATGCTGGAGAGATACGTTTCAATCAGGTGGACTTTTCCTATCAGGACGATAGGCAGATCCTGCATCAAGTAGATTTTACTGTCAGGGCCGGTGAGAAGCTGGCCATAGTGGGACGTAGTGGCGCCGGTAAATCCACTCTGTCCCGCTTACTGTTTCGTTTCTATGATGTGTCAGGCGGCAGCGTGGAGATAGATGGCCAGGATGTACGTAGCATCACCCAGGAGAGCCTGCGTGCAGCCATTGGGATTGTTCCCCAGGATACGGTGCTGTTTAATGAGAGCATCTTCTACAATCTGCGCTACGGTCGACCAGATGCCAGCATGGATGAGATAAGACGGGCCGCTGCCATGGCCCACATCGATGAGTTTATCGACTCTTTGCCGCAGGGCTATGACACGATAGTGGGTGAACGTGGACTGAAGTTATCGGGCGGTGAAAAGCAGCGGGTTGCCATTGCTCGTGCCATCTTGAAACAACCGCGTATCATGGTGTTCGATGAGGCCACATCATCACTGGATAGCGCCACCGAGCAGGCAATCCAGCAGACACTAAAGGATGTGGCTCAGAACCACACTACACTGGTTATTGCTCACCGCCTCTCCACCGTAGTAGACGCTGACCGGATACTGGTGATGGATGCGGGTAAGATCGTGGAGCAGGGCAGGCATCAGGAGCTGCTGGAACAGGGTGGTCGCTATTCCAAGATGTGGCAGTTGCAACAGGAAGATCAGCGGGCTGGTTAGATAAGAATAATTCTGCAAGGTTGGGACAATAGTTGATGAAGATATATCTTGTTGGCGGCGCAGTCCGTGATGGCTTGTTGCACATTCAACCGCAAGAGCGGGACTGGGTGGTGGTGGGCGGCAGCGAAACCGAGATGCTGGCTCAGGGTTTCAGGCGGGCCGATGCAGAGTTCCCGGTTTTTCTGCATCCGGAGACAGGGGAGGAGTATGCCCTGGCCCGCACCGAGATCAAGAGTGGTACCGGCTATAAAGGTTTTGAGGTAAATGCGGACCGGAAGGTAACCCTGGAGCAGGATCTTATCCGGCGTGACCTCACTATCAACTCTATGGCCCAGGATGAGGATGGCAGCTTGATCGATTCGTTCAGCGGTCAGAACGATCTAAACCAAGGTGTTCTGCGCCATATATCTCCGGCCTTTACCGAAGACCCATTACGCCTGCTGCGCACGGCCAGATTCGCCGCAAGATTTGATTTCACCGTGGGGTCAGAGACCCAAGGGCTGATGGAACAGATGGCGGCATCCGGTGAACTGGCTACACTCAGTCGGGAACGGGTGTGGAAAGAGATGGCCAAGGCCCTTGCGGGTAAGGCGCCATGGCGCTTCTTTGAAGTTCTCAAAGCGTGTGGCGCGTTGCAACAACTGCACTTGCCGCTGACAGATCTAACAGACGCGATTACTCCATTAAAAAGGGCTGTGGCCATGACCGCAGATCCGGTGGTGCGCTTCACCTCCGTTATGTTCAACGCCACTGCGGATAGCGCTGGATCCGAGGCGCTGGAAAGCTCCCTGCGACTACCCGGCGATTATGCCAAGCTGCTTGATCTGCTAGTGCAGCACGCAGAAGTGCTGCCCTCGGTTGCGGACGCTGATTCAGAGAGCATACTAAAGTTGCTCACAGAGCTGCGCGCAGAACAGCAACCACAGCGGTTCAAGCAGTTTCAGCAGGCCTGTTGCTCTATCTGGCCAGAGCTGATGGATCGGGCGACTCCAAAGCTGACCAAAGCCTTGACGGCGATTGGCGGCATCTCTGTCTTAGAGCTTCAGGCGCAGGGACTCAGTGGCAAGGAGCTGGGTATGGAGCTAAAACGACTCAGGCTGGATGCTATAAGTGACTCGCTTGAGGGCTAAGAGCTAGAACCTTTTCATGCTAAAGTTGACCCAATCGAGAGTGACCAAATAACAGTGATGCCAGACAATCTCACCAGACAGGATCAACCCAAACCAGACTCCGCACCTATGCGGCTGTTGCTGGTGGTGGATCACGCCCTGTTTCGCGTGGGTCTGAAGGAGTTGCTGGAGCGGCGTGGTGTAGAGGTAATGGCCGCCATAGAAGATTGGCAGGAGGGTATCGAGTTCGCCGTGAGTGACCGACCAGATGCCATGCTGCTGGACCTGCAACTTCCCGGGATGAGTGAAGTGGAGGTGTTGCGGGAGCTGCGCAAGAGAAGACCAAACCTGCCGGTTGCCACGCTCACCTTCAGCATGGAAGAGAATAAACTTATACAGACCCTGCGTGCCGGGGCTACCGGCTACTTGCTGCGCACGATTGAACCGGATGAGTTGATCACCTCTTTGCAGAATATGATCGCAGGACATCTGGTGGTAGCAAAGGAATTTACCCATGTACTTACCAGGGCAATGCGTGGTGAGCTGGATATCACTAAGGAGAGGGTGGCCATAGCGGGACTTACTTCACGTGAGATGGAGATACTTTGCCATCTGGCCGGGGGGAGGAGTAACAAGATGATTGCACGGGATCTTGGGATTACCGACGGTACTGTCAAGCTGCATGTGAAGGCGATCCTGCGTAAGTTGCAAGTGCATTCCAGGGTGGATGCGGCGGTGATAGCGGTGGAAGAGAAACTCTGTGCACGCGGGTCGGAGGTATCAGGTTGAACATGCTGGATAACAGGGGGCGCTAATGCCGCAGTTCGTTCTACTCTGGACCGATGGGCTGATCTTCCTGCTGCTGTTTATGGCAGTTGGCTTCGGCTTCTATGCCGCACGCAAAGAACATCTGCGACGTCCCTGGCGCAGCGTGGTCGAGAGCAAGATTGGTGTCGGTACCATGGTGGTGTTGCTGTTCTATGTCGCCATAGGTTTGCTCGACTCCGTCCATTTTCATCCACTTCTGCCGCAACAGGATCAGAGCAAGGGTATAACCCATTCGTCTGATGTGATCAGCCTGTTTGATCAGATAGTTACCCCATTGCGAGTCAGGCAGGAGAAGACCTACTCATCGCCGCTGGCTACTCACCTGTATGCCAAAGAGACCATCGAGCTAGCGGATGGAACCACGCGACGGGACTATCCGCGTCTGCGCTATGGAGGGGCACATCTGCAGGATCCTGAGCGGCAGTGGATGCCGGATATCCAGCGCACCATCGCAATCGGCGCAATAAAGGGTTTTGTGCTTACGGTGGTGGTTATAAATCTACTGATTATGCTTGGATCGCTAAATTCTGAGTGTGGTTTTGGCGGGCAGGCCAAACGGATACTGTTGGGCCAGACCGATATACCCTGGCGGGTGGTTATCTTCACCTTGGCGACAATGCTATTAGTGTTGACAGTCAGTGCCGAATTGAGTGTTAAATATCATCTATTGGGAACCGACAAGGTGGGGGAGGATGTGTTCTATCAGGCCTTGAAGAGTATCCGCACCGGCCTGGTTATCGGCACCCTCACCACGCTGGTGATGCTCCCGGCGGCGATCATGCTGGGGATCATGGCGGGCTACTTCAGGGGCTGGGTGGACGATGTCATCCAGTACCTATACACCACCCTCAACTCAATCCCCGGCGTGCTGCTGATTGCGGCATCTATTCTGATGTTGCAGATCTACATGAGTAATCACGCCGACCAGTTCAACACCCTGCTGGAGCGGGCCGACATGCGTCTGTTGTTTCTCTGCATCATCCTCGGTGTAACCAGTTGGACCGGGTTGTGTCGTATGTTGCGCGGCGAATCCATCAAGCTGCGCGAGGTGGATTATGTGCAGGCCGCCACCGCCTTTGGTGTGGGGAATTTTCAGATCATCCTGCGCCATATCCTGCCCAATGTATTGCATATCGTATTGATCACCGTGGTGTTGGATTTCTCTGGCTTGGTGTTGGCGGAAGCGGTGCTCTCCTATGTGAATATTGGGGTGGACCCTACCATGAATAGTTGGGGTAACATGATCAACAGCGCCCGTATGGAGATGGCGCGCGAACCCATCGTCTGGTGGTCCCTGATGGCGGCTCTGATGTTTATGTTTACCCTGGTGCTATCGGCCAATCTGTTCTCCGATGTGGTGCGCGATGCGTTTGATCCGCAGCTGCGCAGCAGTAGATAGATGTTTAAGTTAATCAAAATAGAAATATACCCAGATGAGTGATCCGTTGTTACGCATTGAAAACCTGAAGACCTGGCTAGGGAGTAAGGATAACCCGGTCAAGGCGGTGGATGGGGTTGATCTGGACATCCGCAAGGGCGAGACCTTCGCCCTGCTGGGAGAGTCCGGCTGTGGCAAGTCCATGACCGCGCTCAGCATGATGCGGCTGCTGCCTGCCTCTGGCCGTATTGTGGACGGCTCGATCTTGTTAGGCAGTACCGACATCCTGACTCTGCCGGAAGCGGCCATGCGTAAAGAGCGCGGCGGACGCATGGGCATGATCTTCCAGGAACCCAACACCTCACTCAATCCGGTCCTGACCATCGGGGATCAGATTGCGGAATCTGTGCGGGTACACGACGGCGCGGCCAAGTCTGAGATAAACGGCATAGTGGTGGACCTGCTCAGGGCAGTAGGTATCCCAGACCCGGAACGCAGGGTAGGCGAGTATCCGCATCAACTCTCTGGCGGTATGAAACAGCGGGTGATGATCGCCATCGCCCTGGCTGGCAAACCGGAACTGCTGATCGCTGACGAACCTACTACGGCGCTGGATGTAACCATTCAGGCTCAGGTCCTGCGTCTGCTGCAGGATCTACAGCAAGAGACGGGTATGGCCATCCTGCTGATCACCCATGATCTGGGAGTGGTATCAGAGGTGGCGGATCGCATTGCGGTGATGTATGCCGGTCAGATCATCGAGGTCGCAACCAGAGAAGAGTTTTTTAATCATCCCAAACACCCCTATAGTCGCAAGCTGTTTGAGTCCATGCCGGGCAAGACCAAGCGCGGACAACCGCTGGCGGTGATCGAGGGTTCTGTGCCTGCCCTGAACCGGGTTTTCAAGGGTTGTCGTTTTGTCGATCGCTGTTCAGAGGTTATGGCTATGTGCCATAACCAGATACCGCATTGGAGCAAGACCATGCAGGGGCAGGGGGTGCGTTGCCATCTGTATACCGCAGATGCTGTGCCCGTGGTGCATCCGATCAAACCACGGATCAAGGTCGCAGACAAAATCAGAGATAAGGGCACAAAGGCGCTGTTGCAGGTGGATGATCTCAAGGTCCATTTCCCGATTCATAAAGGGGTGCTGCGCCGCACGGTGGGTTACGTAAAGGCGGTGGACGGTGTCTCTATCAACATCACTACCGGCCATACCCTGGCGCTGGTCGGCGAATCCGGTTGCGGCAAGACCACCGTGGGCAAGGGTATTCTGCAACTGATCCGTCCCACTGCCGGTAGCGCCAACTTTGCTGGGGACGAACTGACTCAACTGAAGGGCGAGGCCCTGCGCCGCCGTCGCTCAGACATGCAGATCATCTTTCAAGATCCCATGGCCTCGATGAATCCGCGCATGCTGGTGGGGGATATCATCGCCGAAGGTATGCAGGCTCAACGCATCGGTAACAACAAACAGGAACGGATGGAACGGGTCAAGCAACTGTTGGGACAGGTTGGTCTGTCGGCAGATGCGGCCCAGCGCTATCCCCATGAGTTCTCTGGCGGACAGCGCCAACGCATCTGTGTGGCCAGGGCATTAGCTGTCGATCCAAAGCTGATCGTGTGCGATGAACCAACCAGTGCACTGGATGTGTCGGTTCAGGCCCAGATCCTGAATCTACTGAAAGATCTACAACACGATCTTGATCTCTCGTACCTTTTCATCACCCACGACATCTCAGTGGTGGCTTATCTGGCCCACGAGGTGGCAGTGATGTATCTGGGCAGGATCGTGGAGCGGGGCACGGTACAAGAGGTGTTGGAGTCACCGCAACACCCATACACCAAGGCCCTGCTGTCAGCGGTGCCGGTGGTGGATCAGGAGAACAAACACCAGGTGATACGTCTCGAAGGCGACATGCCGTCACCGGCAAACCCTCCGGTTGGTTGTCACTTCCATCCGCGTTGTCCAGAGGCAGTGCCGGAGTGCCAGCAGGACTATCCGCAGCAGGTTAGGTTGAGTGACACCAGAACTGTGAGTTGTGTAAAGGTGGAAGGTGAAAAGCTGTGATATTCACGGCAAAAAGGTTGATAATAAATTTATAACAAATACTAATAGGTAGAAATAGGTGAGGAACCAAGGAGCTAAATAACAGGGTCTTCCCCAAATCGTGTGGGTAGATTATCTTATGTCTGATGCG
>SWBX01001913.1_pt1 | contig 13490 bp, 10 predicted proteins | sample 4693051 | NCBI WGS metagenome assembly SWBX01 (sample SAMN10267272, study PRJNA491770) | bioreactor metagenome | isolation source: DHS bioreactor inoculated with marine | place: Japan: Omine Ridge, Nankai Trough | reverse complement strand
GTCCGTAAATTTGTTCAAACAAGGTGATGTCATCTTTTGCAATATAGGTGGCACCTGTAAAGTCTTTCCAGAATCGTGGGTAGCCGCCATCTGAGGTGACGTCAATAACCGGGTAGAAGGGCGTGCTGATGAAGTATTTTCCCCGTTCATTCAACCCGACAACCACTTCCTTTTTTGATTCCAAGCCCGCATACAGTCTCCATGTTCCATCTTTGTATTTAATTTCGCCTTTCATCGTTACCTCCCGATGATATTTTGTTGTGCAATGACAAGATCTGTCATCAGTGTATGTAAAAGATAATAATGTACTGCTGTGAAATTATCAAATGGCCGCTTGATCAGGCGGTTGGTTCACCTTCGGGTTCCCGGGGATCTTTTGCTGATGGGAACATGCGTTTGCATAGGGCCATAAAAGGTCCTGTAACCCATTCCCCGACACTTTCCGGTCTTAATCTGGGTGTAAATTCCTGAGCTGCCAGAACGGCAGTGCCGATAATGGGGCTCCAGTCCGGATGAAATTCGTCAGGATTCCATGGTAGAACCGGATGGCCGATTCGGACCGGTACACCGAATATTTCATTACAACTGTGAACCAGTCCCCGGGTATTGGCGCCGCCGCCTGTGATGATGATACCGCCGGATAAGTGTCCCCGGCAGATAGTGTGTTTCAATTGTTCACGGATGGTTACGAGAATTTCTTCCGCAGCACAACTCATGATTTTCACCAGGTGGCGCTGTGTCAGCCGGGATGGATCACCGAAGAGTGTTTTAACATTGAGAGGAATTTCATCACCATCTCCCATATCAAATGTGGAACCTGAGTTAACCATGAGATCCTCCGCTTTATCCAGGGGAATCTGGATGGCCATGGCGATATCCCTTGCCAAACGGCTCCAACCCTCATTGGTGGAACCGCTGATGAATGGTTCACCTTCCTGGTAGACGATGTAGTCGCAGGTTGTGGCGCCGATGTGGAGGACCATACAGCCCAGTGATCGTTCTTCACCACCGACAACACCCATGGAACCGGCATAGGCATTGAAAAGAAATCGTGTGGGTTTACAGTTCGTTTTTCCAAAAGCGGCATTGATGTTATTGATCACAGAAAGCCGGCTGTAGATGAGATGAAAACGTGAGAGGAGCCGCGTTCCGGTCAGGCCGATGGCGGAACTGCGCCGAATACCGTCGATGGAGGAGAACTGTCTGAAACTGTGAATCAGGCAGTAATCCACCGGAATATGATGTTCCGCCCGCTGTCTCAACCGCCGTTCGACTCGTGATGTGACCGGGTGATTGTGGGAAAGAGTCTGTTCTTCGGTAACGTTATCGCATCGGACATGAGCGCCTGCATGTGTTACCCATACTTCGTCAAACCGCCGGCATTCAGCTACTTCCAGGGAGTCTGCTACTGCTGTAGCGATGGTTTTGGACGCTTCGTCCAGATTACTGACAGCACCACTGCTAAATCCGGTGGATTCATACTGACGAGTGGCTTTAAGGTTCAGGTGACCCTGTTCATCGAATCCGAGAATCGCTGTCCGAACACTCTTATTTCCGGGATCCACGATCAGTAAATTGCCGGTTGCTTTCATGGGACTCTCCTTCCGATTAGTAAATTATCTGCCGTTGGGATGAGATATTAATCAAAATTCCAACAGAAATTAATGTCACGATCATTGATGATCCACCATAGGAAAAAAACGGGAGTGTGACACCCGTATTCGGTAGTAAACCCAGGCAGACGCCGATATTCAAAAACGCTTGAATGCCGATATAAAATGTGATTCCACGGACCAGCATGGCACCGAATCTGTCCGGTGTGCTGTTTGCGGTTTTTTCACCTGTAAGAACCAACCCGAGAAACAGGAGAATAATAATTGTTCCCGTGAGAAATCCGCCTTCCTCAACAAGCACTGCAAAAATCGAATCGGTATGACTGGCGGGTAAAAATGAGCGTTTCACCAGACCCTGCCCGAATCCTTTTCCCAACATTCCGCCGGATCCCATGGCCAGTCGAAGCTGCAGATCATGGAAACTCAGTTGGGAGATATCCAGGTTTGGTCTGAATAAAATAATGAAATTCAGGATCCGCCGCATGACGTGTGGGAATATGAATGGCACCATGATGATGGCAGGGAATGCCAGCGTTAGAGGCACCAGAATGTGTCTGATTGGCATGCCTCCGATGATCAACAGATACCCGGTTATGAGTGTCATGACCAGAGCCGTTCCGAAATCCGGCTGCAGTGCCGTGGGAATGATCAGAAGAAAGCAGGTGAGCATAATAGGGGTTGAATGCCGCCAGAATTTCATGTCGGAAACGCGATCAAATGACATGACGTAAGCAAGATAAATGATAATAATTAATTTACCAATCTCAGACGGCTGGATATGAAACCCGCCAATGAGTCTCAGCCAGCTCTGCTTACCAAATGCGAATACTGCCGCCAGTAAAATGATGGTAATGACATACGGGAAATAGGTCTTGAATCGATAGAGTTGGTAATTTGTAAATCCCGTGATCATCATACATACCAAGCCGATTCCGACGTAAATGAGCTGACGCTGAAAATATCGGAATGGCTGGTCATGAAGGTGGAACCCTGCGGTGAGAATTCCCAGGAGACCCAGTCCCAGCATGGCAAAGATAATAAGGTAAATAATGGGTGCTGCTTTTGTGTAGGCGGTAAACATTACAGCGATTCCTCAGTTGGCAGCACGGCATATCCATGGATTTCTTCTGCCATTCGCCGCGCAATATTCCGGAATAGTGGTGCCGCTACAGAACCGCCGTAATACGACCCGGCTGTGGGATCTTCTACGGTTACCACAATGACATATTGTGGATTGTCTGCCGGGAAAAATCCGCAGAAAGATGCGCGATATTTTCCGGAAGCATACGTGCCATTCACCAGAAGTTTAGCCGTCGCGGTTTTCCCCGCAACAAGAATACCATATTCTTTTAGATTAGCTTTTTTGCCTGTCCCGTGATCAACACACTGAATCATTGCACCCTGAATGAACTGAACAGTCTCATCCGTTAACACTTTTTCTCCGGTTTCCGGTGAGAGATTCCGCAGGGTTTCACCAGAGTCAGGATCTCTAAGAGAATTGCCGAAATGTGGAAAAATCCGATTGCCGCCATTGGCGATAATGGAGTAAAAGCCTGCCAGTTGAACCACGGTTACACCCAATTCATAACCTTCAGCAACTGCACCAACCGAAATGGGTCCCCATGTATCCGGGGAAAGTATCCCCCGGGGCCGGGACGGGAAATCGATGGGAAGCCGTCTTGAAAACCCGAGACGGATAAATTCCTCAACAATTTCATGGGGGGAGAGTGCATTGAACAGACGTTTTGAAACCTGAATGATACCGACATTAGATGAATAGACCAGGATATCTGCCAAGGGCAGAACCGGAGGGAATTTTTTCCAATCGTAGAAGCGTTTTGGTCCGCAAACAATCGGATCCCGCCAGGGAATTTCTTCTGATGGATCGACCAGGTGGTGCTCCAATGCAAGGGACATGATCACAGGTTTCCATACAGATCCCGGTTCAAACACAGATACAGTGCACAGATTACGTCTGACCGCCGAGGGCCAGCAGTTCATGGCATTCTCTTTCCGAAATTCCGGGTCGAGGTGTTCAGGCGTATTTTCAATGGACTCCGCAGCGAGGATGTTGCCTGTGAACGGCTCTACAACAATCGCTGATGCAGAGGCTGCGGCATTGAGAATCAACGCGGCTTTCAGTTCATCGTGCAGAATACGCTGGATTTCCAAATCGATTGTGGTCACGAGATTCATACCGGGCCGGGTTTCAGTGAGTTCCCGGAAGGATCCGAGTTCAGGCGCACCAAACCGGTTAACATGATATTCATACTTGCCGGGAATTCCTTGCAATTCGTCGTTGTAAAAATTCTCAATACCTTCGATGCCGTGAAGGTTCCGGAACGGGCCAAGGCATTCAAAATTTTCTTCCCGGGAATATCGGACAAATCCGATTAAACTGGCCCCGTCGGGATGATGAGGATAATCACGAAATATTTCACGTTTGACATGTATTCCCGGCAGCAGTCCCTCTTCAAGAAGTATAAATAGACGATGTAACTGATCAGGTGTGATGTCTCGATGAATCCAACTGGCATTCTGCCTGGAATAAATCCGTGAGACAACCTGTTCAACAGGAAGATCAAATACCTCAGCCAACCGGTTGGCCACCCGGACTTCATGATTTGTGGAACGGAGCGCAAGATTGTCTGAGGCGATGGATACCTGAGTTCTGGAACCGGCGATAAGAGTATTTCCATCACGTCCGTATATTTGACCGCGCATGGGTTCAATTTCGATTGTTCTGGAGATTTGAGCGTTTACACGTTGTTCCCAGAAACCGTTTTTAAGAATGGAAAAACTGGCCAGTCTGAAAATCATGAGGAACGCAAAACAGATGAGACAAACCAGAATTACCCGCTGTCGGATAATACTACTCAATGTCCCGACCTGCATGGTCCGATCCATTGTCGCTTCCGTTTGCCGTTTGTGAAATTAAATTGTTTTGCGGTTTCCGGTGCCAGAATACCGTTTCCACTTGAGAGGTCGTATCGACATGCATGGCAATCTCCACTTTCAGTGATTGGAATGCTTTGTGATACGCGTAGGTAAAAAAAAGCGCCATGAATACAAATGAACCGGTGATCCACCATACCCCCGATTTGGAGGAACTTTTAAAATTCATGGTTCATGGCTTTCTGGGACCGGCTGAAAAATGTCCGGTAATAGGCCGGTAGACCGGGCGGTGCTTTCTCCGGTGGCGGATCCGATACCGGAAAATCAAAACCATCCTGACGACGTTCGTGAATGTGCCGACCGTAAATGGCAATCCAGGGGTTCTCACCGGAAATATTCGACTTGAAATTTCCAATGATGACATCGGTATCGTGACCTAAAAATTCCCGACAGAAATGTCCGATTTTAAAATATGCATCAGGCTCAATACCGGCTTCACCGGGGCAGATGGAAACCAGGATCTGTTCGGCACCCTCAAATCGACGCATGGAATCTATGGGATGTTCCATGGCTCTCCGAATCGCATTAAATGTGCCGCCGGGTTCACGGGCAATTTCCGAATAGCCGATGAGAACGTCCCCGGCACCTCGAAAAAATGAAACAATCTCCTCAATATCCGGAGATCGGAAGCCGGGCCGACTGGCCAGGTCAACAATGCCGCGCATTACGCGAGTGAATAGAAGATTTACGGAATTGCCCAGGTTTTCCAGGATACCGGTAGAGGAGAGGTGCTGGTAGATAACATCCAGAGGCATCAGACAAAGCGCATCCACGTTACTCCGCGTCTCATCCACCGCATATCTCGATTGAAGAAAATGCTTGCGCCCTTCATCCCGGTGCGGAATCGACATAACTCCGATCGTTACTGCGCCTTCCTCCTTGGAAGCTCTCGCCATGCTTGGCGTTATTCCTGATGGAAAAGCACGGCCAAGGCATGAAAACACAGTATTCAATTTCGCACCGGACAATACCGACTGAACCGAATCCTTGTAAGGATTGAATGCTTTTTGAGCGGAAATGTAGTCACCTAAACCAGACCTGAATGATCCGTCAATATACAGGGATGCCGCAAAATCGTTTTCCCAATCCAATCCATCGTGTTCGTTTTCTGAAAGAAAAACACCAAGAAATCCTGTCTGTGGTGGCGCATTCCAATATTCCATAGGTAAAATCGATGTTGCCTGCGCGGCTTCATCTCCAACCGAAATCCAGTTTACCGGAAAAATATCCCCTAATCGGGACGGTTCATCCAACCTGAGCATCGACATGACCACCCTCCTGCTTAAATAATCTGCGAATCAATGTGTGATTAGAATCTCGCATGTTTTAACTCCCCAACGTCCTTCTATAGATATATAACGTGTAATAGTTATATTGTCAATTAAAAAAATACTATTTCGAGACCAGAATATTTATAGAGTTTTGATCTAATTGCAGCGATATAAATCAAGATTTTAAGTCTAATAATCGAAAGGCAAACTAAATAGTTAAAAAAGTAAACCTTCCTCAGGAAAGTTAACCAACTGGAAAGTTAATTTGTGCTTGCAAAAACCAACTGGTTGATTAATAATTAACCTGTTGGATTGCGAGGTGCGAAAATGAGTATGGGTTTTCATGTGTTATTAAAGGAAGAACGGTTGAAAGCCGGTCTGAAACAGAATCAACTGGCTGGAAAACTGGGTGTCTCCAGCGCATATATGGCAAAACTTGAAAAAGGCGGAAATACTCCCAGCCCGGATTTTGTTTCCCGGTTGGCTGATGTTCTGAATCTTGATCCCGTTACTCTATTTCTGGCATCACTGGATGAGGGAAAGCTGCCTGATACAATGAAAGTGCCTGTGCAGCGATTGAAGGAGGAACATGAACTTCTGAGTCAGGATGAAGGGTTTCGGAGGATGATAGAGAATTTGCAGATCCTGGATGAGGAATCGCGATCCAAAATCGTTGAAATTATGAACCGGATACTGGACCTGTTTTTAAAGAATGAAAAAAGTGGAAATCATCTCATCAATCCGTTAGAGTAAGGGATGAAATGAGTATTTTGTATTGGAGGAATCACTCATGATTAATAGTGTTTGTTTAGTTGGAAACCTTGCGGCAGATCCTGAGGTCCGTTCCACACCGTCTGGAGCGAAAGTGGCAAAAATGCGTATTGCGGTCAATGATTACTGGACTAATCGTCAGACTGGTGAACGGAATGAAAAGACCCATTGGATTCCTTTAAACGCATGGGAACGCATGGCGGATACATGTGAACGGTATTTGAAACGAGGAATGAAGATTGCCGTCCGTGGAAGTTTGGATTATCAGGAATGGACCAACAATGAAGGTGCCAAGCGGAGTCGTATTGAAGTGCGTGTCCGGGAAATGGAAATTTTGACGCCTAAAGGCGGTGATCAACAGGGACGAGGAAGCCAGGGTGAATATTCATCCGGTTCCTATTCGAAACAACCCCAGAAACCACCGGTTCAAAAGGACGATTCCTATGCCCAGGGTTCCGGGGGAAGTAACTATCAGCAAACGGAAAAGGATAACGAATTTCCTCCAATTGAAGATGACGATATTCCATTTTAGGAGATCAGATTTAGATATCTCCTGATAAACGGGACAATAATCAATGCAGAACCTGCTGAGGTTTCTTTCAAATCAGATAAACGGTAATACAGGCACCCGTCTGGACCGGTCACTGAAGAAGAATGTAAAACAGTTACAAAAAGAGATTAAACAACACCGTGGGAAGGAGCGTTCGAAAGACGAAGCCAAATGTCTGGAAAAGTTGGGTTTTCTGCATTTCGATCACAAATTCTTCGACGAAGCTATTGAACATTGGACGGAAGCGCTCCGGGTTTATCAGGAGATCAATGATCGCCGGTCCATGGCCGAGTCATATTCCAACATCGGTACGTCCTATCGGATGAGTGGGGATCTGAAATCAGCCGCACGGTTTTATTACAAGGCGTTGCTGTTGGATCATGAGTTCAATGCGGGTGACGGGGAATTGACAAGTCTTCATAACCTGGGTGGCACTTGGTTTGATCTGGGTGAATTCGACGATGCTCTGGAATCATATCGGGATGCATTGGAAATCTCTCGGAATCTCAAACTTCAGGAATGGCAGATTCTCACGCTATACAGAATTGCGCTTACCCTCCAGGGACAACATCTGCATCATCGGAGTTTCGAGTTCTTTTCAGAAGCGCTTGAACTGGCACAGGCGTCCAATCAACTCGAATGGTTGACAAAATGCACGTACGGCCTGGGTTTGAATTACGACTACCTCAGTGATTACAGCCAGGCGATTCCCTGTTATGAAGATGCACTTGCCGGTGCCGTCAAAATCGGAGATCATGCGTTAGAATCCATAATCTTGACTGCATATTCGCGGATGAACATCCATATCGGTCTTCTGGATAAAGCCAGAGAACAATCAAGATTGGCGGAGGAGAAGACCATTGTCATACAGAACAGGAATATCGATCTGTATCTCTTACGTGCTGAAATATATGCACTTCAGGGTATGATGCAGAAGACATTCGATCTTATTGAAGAGGCTGAAGATCTGGCGGGTCGAATGACAAATTTCTACCAATTTGCTGAAGTTCTCATCGCAAAAGCCGGTTATGAGTTAGAGAGCAGTCGATACAAAAATGCGTATGACATCATGATCAAGATTCCCGCAAAATTTCCCGATGGCGAATCGCATCTCATTGATCTGAAATCAGCCCTTGTCTGGGGACGGATATATCGTGCCCTCAAGCAGGATGATGATGCGTTGAATGCACGGGAAACCGCTGTTGCAAAGGCGGAAATTCTGGGGATTCCCCGATATTTATGGATCACGCACCACGCTTTGGGCCGATATTATCAGTATCAGCAGCGCCTGGATTTGGCCCGGGAACAGTACCAGGCATCGTTAAAATGGATTGATTCCGCATCATCGTCACTGGAGCCATCGCTGCGTAAAACATTTCTGAATCATCGGGAACGGCTTCAGGTGTACCAGGATTACGTCGTCCTTCAGATCAGCACCGGTCATCGTGAAATTGCCGAGCGGACACTCAGACGATTGGATTCCCCCAGTCTGTACCGCAAGGTCAAACATTTTTTCGAATAAATAGAACCCTTTGCCCCCCCGGCATCTTCAGAAGGGGTATCTGTCGATTTATGGTTCAATTCAACTTGAATCGTATTGGAATGGTACCCCACTGTTTACCCTGACCTGCAGGCAACGTCTCAAATCGCCATTTTCCGATATATTCAATGGCAATTCGTTCCAGATCGGGATTGGCCCTGACGATGGGTACGATTTTTCCAACTGTTCCATCGGGATTCACCCAGAACTTTAACTGTACGGTGCCGACTACTGACGTTATCGGTCGTGGCGGCGGGGGTCTGAATATAATCTTCCGGTCCGAAACCGGCCCCGTTATCAGGTAATTATCCGGGTTTTCCCCAACAATATCAGATACGGAACTGCTTCCAGGCATCCACGCATATTCCGGAGGAGCATCTGATGGCGTTCCGTTCCCGGCCAGGGTCTCCGGTCCTGTCAGAGATCCCAGCGGCAGCACACTGCTTATTCCCGTGATATCCGGCAGGACGTTATCCGGTAAAAATACTGTATTGGATACAGGATCTTCATCAAATGAATCCAGGCGTTCCGGGAGCCATAACGGTGCCGACGTGAAATCCGAGAATGTGCCTTCTTCACCGTTGCTCGGGGCATTCTCTGTTGTGTTCTGCGGCTTGCCGTCAAATGGTGAAACCTGAGTTTCAGTAATCTCAACGCTGGGAATATCCAGCAAATCCACTTCAAGCCATTCCGGCTCGTTGAAAATCTCAAGAATACTCTGACCCGGTAACACCAGAACAAGAAGGGCATGGAACGCCAGTGAGATCACAAATGCGGTAGTGTATGTCCTGTCCAGTAACATTTTCCAGACCTGTCCTTTTTATGTTCCCTGCTTGGGTCGTGTGGCAATGGCTAATCGCTGAAAACCGGACCGCTTGGCAAAATTCATGGTTCGAACAACATCCCCGTGAGACACCGCCTGATCTGCTTTAATCAGCAGCAGGGATTTATCTGGATGGTGTTTCATCCGGCCCTCAAGCTCATCATAAGATGTTCTGAGCTGTTCAAAATAGAGTTCACCATCAGCGGTGATCAGAAGCTGTGCTCCCCCCGGGGAGGAGGCATCTGAATGAGTGGCAGTGGGGAGTTTGATCAGAATTCCCGGCTGAAAAATGAAACTGGTGGAAATCATGAAGAAGATCAGGAGCATCAGCACCACATCGATGAGGGGTGTGATGTTGAGTTCCGGTTTCAGTTTCTGTTTGAGACTGAAGTTCATGAGCTCAAACCGTTATCCAAAGGCGCATTGGTGTCCAGAAGATCCAGCATTTCCGCCGACACCTCTTCCAGTTGGATACTGATCTGCTCTGTTCGCTTGATATAATAGTTATGAAGGATGAGAGTGGGAATACCTACGGCGAGACCTGCCGCTGTGGTGATCAACGCCTCGGATATACCACCGGAGAGTGCTCCGGGATCCCCTACACCCTGCACTGAAATCACACGGAATACACGGATCATCCCCATAACGGTGCCCATGAGTCCCAGGAGGGGAGAAATGCTTGCCACAGTGGCCAGAACCCCCAGACCCCGTGAAAATTGATGGTTGGCCTGTCTCCCGGCATTCTCGAAACTCTCTCGAATAACCTCACGCCCTGCGCCGGCGCGATCCAGACCCGCTTTTAAAACCTTTACACCGATTTCAACACGCATTTCACACAACTCATTCGCTTCGCTTAATCGCCGTCCCCGAAGCATCTCCAGGATTTTATCTCCAAATCCTCCGGGTAATATGCGATCACTCCGGAGTTGGATCCAGCGCTCAATTCCGATGGTGACCGTAGTGATGGAACATATCCCGATGAATATCATCAGGGGACCACCCTTAATCAGCGTTTCTAACAACGTCATTCATTCCCTCCAGATCCTTGAAGTTTCTGCATATTCTGATGTGCGATTCGTTTTTCTTCGGCTGACGTCGCCGCCGCCTTCGCTTTATCCAGCATTTTTTGCGCACTGGCAACTCTGCCTTGTTGCCGTAATATATCACCGGCACGAATCAATGCTTTAAATTTTACATGAGATTGATCAGGATACAAGTATCCAATCTTAAGGTAATGCTTTAACGCTTCGTCATTTTTACCTTGTTTTTCTAGTATAATGCCCAGTTGAAGTTGTGCCCGGGCAACCATATTCCTGTTGGATGTCCTCAGGATGGATTTCAGTTTCGATTCCGCGTCAGCATAGTGTTTTTCGTCGGTGAGTATTTCTGACAGAAGCAGGGTTGCCTCGTTGACTAATGGTGAATCCGTGAATTTGTCCAGAAGTTGATTGAGATATTTTACAGTCCGATCGGGATGGTTATTTTCACGAGACGTCCTGGCGGCTGAAAGAAGGGCTTCCGCCTGTCTGGGATGGTACGGAAAAAGTTCAATAACAGATTCATATCGTTTTTCTGCTGAATCGAGATTACCGGATTCTACGTCATAGCGAGCCAACGCCATGGCGGCATCAGCGGCATAAAGACCCAACGGCGCAATCTCCATCAATTCACGGTAGCTTTCCACCGCCTGGACAATCTGCCCACTCTGTTCATGAGCTTGAGCGAGTCGGAACAACGTCAATTCTTCATCAATGAAAGCTTTATAGGATGCGATCAACTGTTTGAAGATGCCGATAGCATCTGCAACCCGGTTCTGTTCCACCAGAATTTCTGCTGCTCCGGAGAGTGCCAGGGCACTCTGCTGTGTTCCGGGACGCTCACTGGCAATCCGGGAACATTCATCCAGGTAATCATCCAGGCGGTTACGCTGGAAATATGTCAGTCCGATGGAGTATTGCGCAACCGCGGCATCTGGTGAATTCGGGTATTTTTCGATTATGGACCGGTAGATTTCCTCTGCGCCCTGATACTGTTTCAGATTATATAAATTATCCGCTTCTTTCATCAGGGCTGTAGGAGCTCCAGGCCCGCGGGGATCGTCCAGAAAGGCCAGTCTGTATAATGCCACTGCATCATCATACTGTGATTGATCCTGTTCCAAATCACCCATGAGCAACCGGACCCGTTGCCTGTCCTGACCTGACTGGGCATACCGCAACGCCCGAGCTAAAGATTCCCGGCTGGCATCGTAATCTTCTCTGACCCAATCAATTCTTGCGGTGAGGAGTCTGGCTTCAAACGCTTCGGGATGCAGGGGATACTGGTCGATCAGTTTGATGAACATTTCTTGAGCACGGTGATATTGACTATCATTGAAACAGCTTTCAGCCTTGCGCAATAATGCTTCCGGATGGGTATCTGCATTGGGATACCGGACCGCCAGCGTTTCAAAAGCTAAGATGGCATCATGCCACTGCTCCATGGCATACAGATTCCATGCGATCCCGCGATACACTTCAATTTCTGTGGGAACGGATAACGTGTGTTCCGTCAGGGATCGGAAATGACGGATGGAATCCTCATATCGACCCAGACGGTATAGAACTTCACCGGTGTAAAGTTCAAAAAGTTCTGTACTGTGGAGTTCGGTTTTGAGAAGCAGAGCTTTGGAAAGTCGATCATAGGCTTTTCCGGGTTTCCCCAGTTTCATCCAGACAATACCGGCGTTACCCAGACTTGAGGCTTTCAGTGCCGGCTGATCAGCATTAGTGAGTGATTCAAAGACGGCAACACTCTCTGTCAGATTATTATTCAGGAATAATGAGAGTGCATTCAGGAATTTTAACTGATCTTTTCGCACGGATGCACCGGGATTAAGGGGGGTGATTTTCTGAGCGTCTGCAGCGCTGCCGAACAGTTCAGCCGCTTTTTTATAATCCTTATTTTGATATGCAATCCACGCATTAGACTCCAGTATTCTCGCCTGGTTGTCCCCGCTTGTTCGAACCGCCAGTTTAAGAAATTTCAGGGCAGTATCGGTTTCACCGGCAATTACAGCGGTTTTCCCCGCCTGGAACGCAGCATCAGAACTCATGGGATGTTTCGGAAATTTGGAGATCAACGTATTAAAATCCGTTAATGCCGATACTATATTGTCCATTTTGAGATGGCAGAATGCCCGGCCATAGAGTGTTTCCGCAACATGATCACCTCCGGGATAATTCCGGATATACAACGAAAAGTTCTGTTGTGCTTTTTCAATTTCACCAATAAAAAACTGATTCTCGGCGATCCAGAACTGCACCTGGGACTTATGGGGGAAGAAAGGATATCCAGCGACAATTCCTTCCAGAGCGTTCAGGGCGTCCTGATAGCGGGTTTCAAGATAGAGTGTGGATGCTTTCAGATAACGTGCGTATGGCGTCAGAGCGCTATTAGGATAGGCTTCCCGGAAACCATCGATGATCTCAACGGCACGTTCCAGATTACGGCTTTCCAGATAGATCCAGCCGAGACTGTAACTGGCATATTCTGCCAATGGATGTCGAGGATACTGTCGTCGTAATTGATCGAATATATTGGCGGTTCCGGGAAGATCACCCAGGTTCTGGCGGCTGCGGCCCACAAAATAAAGTGCTTGAGGGATTGCCGGATCATCACCGGATTTAATCACCGGCATCAATTTATCGATCACGACCTGCCATTCACCATTTTCCCAGGCTTTAGAAGCGGACGCCATTCGTCCCCGGGTACCCCACATCACACCGAGAGAGGAAGTCAAAACCGGTGCGAGACATCCAGTGGGTTTTTCCAGACGGGGTTGATCAAGAATCTCAAGTACTTCTGGAAACCCCATGGAAAGCCGTGAAACAGTGCCTGAAACGATTTCCGAGGAGACCTGACTGTCCTGAAGAGGTACCTGTTCTTTACTGCCGCCGGCCAGTATCGGTGCTGATGCACGTATCAC
>SWBX01003529.1_pt1 | contig 13495 bp, 1 predicted proteins | sample 4693051 | NCBI WGS metagenome assembly SWBX01 (sample SAMN10267272, study PRJNA491770) | bioreactor metagenome | isolation source: DHS bioreactor inoculated with marine | place: Japan: Omine Ridge, Nankai Trough | reverse complement strand
ACCTACACAAGCGGCTCTGAGGTAAGAGATGTTTATGTCCAAGATGGAATTGCATACCTAGCATCTGATGAGGCGGGTTTGCAGGTTGTGGATGTGAACAATGTAAATTCACCTAGTTTGCTTGGCGCGATGCCCGCAGAAGGCAATGCGACTGGAGTTTTTGCTAGAGGAGACCAAGTCTATATAGCAAGTTACTTTGGTGGCTTGTTTGTCGCTGATGTGGAGCACCCTCAGAATCCTGGGATTTTGATCCACGAGCCGACCTATGGTGCGGCCAAGAAAGTTTTTGTGAAAGACGACTTGGTTTACGTTGCCAACGGTAACACTGGACTCATGATTTACCAGATCTTGTAAGAGGATTTGGCAAAACTACTTAAGACGTTTCGGCGTCTTTTTTTTATATATGAAGATCTGTTTCGCTAAATGTAAGACACTAAACTGTCTGGTTTAGTATCCAAATAACCAATATATTGTGCTAATTATAAATAAAAAATCTACGTGAGTGACAGTTGACATAAAGCAAGTTCTGTGATAGCTTTGTTAATTCCCTCATTATCGTTATACTGATAGTGGAGGAGATGTGGAACCCGAACCTTAACAAAGGAAGAAACAATGAAACAGGCAAGCCTACTCTTTACGTGTATCTCTGCATTCCTCCTCATTTCGTGTGGAGGGAATGTGACTTATAATGAGGTTGATGTTGATCGTGAAATCGACATTCCTGAACCAGCAGTCCAATCGCAGCCTTATCGCTGCGGTGAATGGAAGATGGATAAGCAGTTTAACCAATTGACGATTGATGGACTGCCAATCCAAGTTGTCTATGGGGCAAATAAGGCAAAAAGCCTTTTGGTAACAATTGCCTCAACAAAAAAACCGGCACTTGCTTTGCATGATGGCGAATCATGGAGCGTTGTGGATTTACCATCAGACATCGATTCTGCTCTCAAGCTCTGCCAAACAACCTCGGACGAGGTTTACATGGCCGTGACAAAAAAGGATATGAGCGCAGAGTTACTGGTTAGCACAGGCCAAGATTGGCAAACAGCCCTACAGATGAATCAACTTGCGTTCATTCGCAATGTTTGGGCGGCAGAAAATGTTGTACTTGCTATGGGGAATAGCCCCGTAAATGAGCAGATCATTGTCAGCAATGACAAGGGCATGTGGCAAGTGAACGAATTGCCGGATCTAAATTTTTCCTATACCTTGTACGGTTTTGGAAGCGTAGGAGACAGCTACTTTGCCATGGGTTACTTTGATTTTGAGCAAGGCTCACCCGAACGAGCGCTCCTGCTAAGTCGAAGTAAGAGGAATCTTTCATGGAACAAGGTGACTCTACCCGATGATGCGTATATGATCGGAGCAGTTCATGGCTATAGTATGGACACGCTCTGGTTTGCAGCTCAAACCAAGGATAAAACAGCTGTGATCTACAGGGCTGACGATCATCTCACGGCCTGGGATCAACTGATTGAAAACCAAGACCTTGGTGCATTTACCAATATCTGGTCTCATGAGAACGGGACCGTTGTAGCTGTTGGTAAGACTGAAACCCAACATTCTACTCAGGGTTCCTACATCGATACTTGGGGTTCGGATTTTTATCCGGACGCACAGGTTCATGGTGAATTGGAATCCCACTCCGGTTACCCGCAAGAATCTTGGTACGAGGCATCCTCGAAAAGACTGTACCTTCTTACGGACAAAGACCTATATTATCGGTATTGTCCGTGATTCGTTAGCTCCCCAAGCTTTGGGGAGTTTTTTTTATACAATAAAAAAACACGGTGCTGACAGGTCACCGTGTTTTTTATTGGGTGGACAATTCCCCATGCCGTGGGAAAGAATCCTTTTTGTTTTAAACACCGTTTTGTGTTGTGGATGTTGCAGCATCACCACCGGTGACAGGCCAAGTGGAGGACGCGGCAGCATCCGTTTCTAATGTATCAGTACTTGATACCATGGTTGTGGAACTCGTCGCTGGCTCGCTTACGGTGGCTACTGGTTCGGTGGAAGTTGAGGTGCCGGGATCTGTGCTGGTTGGGATTCCTAAATCTGTTGAAGTTGGGATTATTAGCTCGTCAATTGTTGGGCCGATAGGTTGGCCTGTAAGATCATCAACCGGATGGTAAGTGTTGTCGGAAACAAAGCGGATTGTACCAGCGTTCATTGGGCGAGACATCCAAGTGAATTCAGTGTCGTGTGTTTGTGGTTGACTTAAGTTAATATCGAAGCCTTTATCTGTGCGGTTTGAAATCCACCATGTGCCGTTGTCGACAGATGCGTGAGGTGTAGCGTAAACCATAGAGTAATGTAAGACTGTTCCATATGAGATATGAACTTCGGTTGAACCTGCAAGGATCATAGCTAAGCCTTCGATTTCTACGCGCTCTACATTTGTTTGTTGTGGTTGGGTAACGATTGTGCCCGCTGTTTCGCCAGATGTTGAGATTGAACCCATGCTAAATGAAGGTTTGACGAAGACTGAGATTAAGCCTTCTTCTGCACCATCGTATGATTCTAAGGCTATACCAACTACGTTTCCAGCACCGGTTGCTTTAACACCAACGCCTGGGACTTCGGAAGCTGCGATGTAATCACCTGCGGTGATTGCGCCATTCATTGTTGAAACGCGAGTTGGAACGCGACCAGCGAGGGCGACAGGATGCCAACCTTCATAGTGGCGACCTGTTACGAAACCAGGTTTAGTGGAAACGATACCAAGGAGAGGTTCTGTAGGTGAGGTTGCACGTTTTACGAGGTTTGTGCCAGATGAGTCTGCAGTAACGAGGTCACCTGGAACTAGTTTTTGAGTTGATTCGTAACGTTCAGCGTAATCGTATGTTGTTTCTGTCTGCCAACCATCTGCATTTGTTGCGATATATGTGCTGGTTGGTGCCATTGTATCGTCGACAAAGATGTAGGTTGAGGTTGAAGCTTCACCAGTTGATTTGGATCCTAGGAATAATCTACCGCCAACATGGAGATCGTTTGATACGTGTACATCACCTGCGTTTGAAATGGTTAGCAAGTCTTGAGTAAATCCTGTACCGGTTGAGAAGACAAACTTGAGTTCTGAGGAGCTAGCGTGAATTGTGTTGTTATGAATATCAAATGATGTTGTGATGTCTTGAGTTGTTGAGGAGTTCCAAGCTGAGCCTTTAAAGCTGAAGGTATAGGAATCAAATGCTTGAGTTGAGGATGAAGCCGTGCCTTTGGATGTGATTGATACGCCTTTATAAGCAACATTGCCATCAAGATCAACTTGCATGAATGATTCTTCGAGAGCTACGAAAGATGGATCGATCGTAATGCCGTTGAACAGAGGCGAACTGGAGGCGTGAAGTTCTTGGACGGCGTTGACGAGAGGAACTGTAAAGGCTGAATAATTTAGGAAGTAATAACCACCATTGTCATAATCATGCGTATCCAGACCACCAAATGTTACACCTTGATCATCCATTACTTGTTTGATTTCTTGGGCTATGAAACCGTCTTTGGTACCGTCTGTTGGCTTGGCAGTGTAAGTGAAGTGTCTAGGTCTGAGAGCATCGATGAATTCTAAACCTAGATCATTATCTGCAATATTATCTTTTAGGCGCTCGTCGGAGAGATTTGACCATGGAGCGTAACCACCGATTGAGCTAACTGACGAGTTACCAATACGGATACTATTTGAAGATGTGACAGCAGCCTGGTAACCGATAGCCGTTGAGTTGGTTAAAGTGCCAGCTGGGCCATCTGTTTGTGCACCAACGAAAGTGTTGTTAGCACCTGTGGTAATTGTCGCACCTGCAATATCTCCAATAGCTGTATTCAAACCACCAGTTACACTATCTAATGCTTGATAACCTACTGCAGTGTTATACCAACTCGTGGCATTTGCATCTAACGCTTGATAACCCATTGCGGTATTACCACTACCAGTTGTAATACTACTTCCAGCATTATAACCGACTGCACTATTATAATTATGACTATTCCCTGATACACCTTGTAGGGCGTTTTGACCAATCGCAGTGTTATAATCACCAGTTAAATTGAATTGTGAAGCTTGGAAACCAATTGCGGTATTACTAAAACCTTGAGTATTGTTTGCAAGAGCGACAGCACCTACGGCAACATTATTATATCCGGAAGTATTATCTTCTAGGGTTAATGTACCTAGGGCAGTGTTGTAACTACCTGTTGAGGATGCGGTATAGAATGCGCGGTAACCCAGGGAAGTATTGTAATCACCTGTAGTTAATCGGAATCCAGAGTGGACACCAACAGCAGTGTTGTAATCACCTGTTGTACCCCATAGTGCGCCTTGTCCCATGGCTGTGTTATAACCACCAGAAACGTTGTAGTAGAGTGCCTGAGCACCAACTACAGTGTTAACACCACCCAAAGTATTACTATATGCTGCATCATAACCCATTATTGTATTCCAATCACCCGATGTGTTGGATCTACCAGCTCTATGGCCAACTGCCGTAAAATAATCACCTGTATTATATGCTCCTGCATTGAGACCGATACCGATACTACCTTCTGCAGTATTGTTACTTAGAGCACTAAAACCAATACCGATTGCATAATTATTACTTCCCGCTGAAAAGGCTCCGTTTCCTATAGCTATGTTGTTACCACCTGAAACAGAATTCTGCATTGCATCTAAACCAAGCGCGACATTACCACTACCACTGGTTTTATTACGCATTGCATAGCGTCCAATAGCTATATTTTGACCTGTTGTTGTTGTGTTTTCCAGTGCTTTGTAACCTATAGCGATTTGGTCGTTAGTGCTGGTGTTGTAATATAATGCGTTTGAACCAATAGCGATATTTTTAAGACCTGAGCTATTGCTATACATACTGTTAGAACCTAGGGCAACATTATCATCACCATGCGTAACGCTGAACATACTATTGTATCCGGCGGATACGTTGTAACTTGAAGTAATACCAGAAAATTGGGATTGTCTACCAATAGCCACTGAAAAATTGTTTACTGACCCTGGAGCGCCCCTTAATGCATCTTGACCAATTGCTACGGCGCCGGAAAAATTACCGTTATATCCAGCTCCTTCACCGATGGTCACATTATTAGCTCCTGATGAATTAAAATACATTGAAGATCTACCGATTGCTACATTATTAGCTCCTGTTAAATTGTTTGCCAATGCTGAGCTTCCAAAAGCGCTATTGCCTTCGCCCCAAGTGTTACCCGCAAGAGCTAAGGAACCAAATGCACTGTTAGATCTACCTGTATTATTCCAAAGGGCATAAGCACCTAAAGCGCTGTTATTTGTACTGGTTGTATTTTTAGAAAGTGCACCGGCACCAATAGCTGTATTAAGAATACCGCTTGTATTAGTCCGTAAACTGTCTGCGCCCATAGCTGTGTTTGAAGCACCGGTCGTAATTGCATACATGGAGTTTGAGCCGACGGCCGTATTGTAACTGTGGGAATTTGTTCCGCCGTTGCCATATAATGCTGAAAAACCTATAGCTGTATTACCTATGCCTGTTTCATTTCCATAAAGTGCCGTTGAACCCATACCAACGTTTTGGATACCAGCTGTATTCTTATTAAGAGAACTAATACCGATAGCAAGGTTACCCATTGCAGTGTTGCTATATAGAGAATTGGAACCAATCGCAATGTTACTATTGCTGGAGGTAACTGAGTAAAGCGCCGACAGACCAATACCGATATTACCAGCACCTGAGGTGTTATTATAAAGTGCCGCAAATCCAACCGCAGAATTACCCATACCTGTGGTGATGCCGTTTAATGCCAAGGCACCTAACCCTGTATTGTAAGAGTTGCTATTAGTTACAACACCTTGGCCAGCTGTGTAACCAACCATTGTATTGTAGTTTCCAGTTTGATTGGCGTTACTGGCACTTATACCTAAAGTTGTATTATAGCCACCAGTCGTTCCGAAAAGTTGACTACCTGCACCAATGGCAACGTTTGATGAAGTTGTGTTGTTTAATAGGGCTAATGCACCGATTGCTAGATTACCGCTTCCTGAGATATTTGCACCTAAGGCGTCTAGCCCAATGCCGAGATTAAGATCGCCTGTTGTATTAGCATCAAGTGCTTTCGTACCGATACCAATGTTATCGTAACCATCCGTATTTGCGGATAATGCCTGGTTACCAAATGCTACGTTTTGATAACCCGTAGTATTACTGAATAGAGTCTCAAAACCAACTGCTGTGTTGGATGCACCAGTGATTACGGAATAGAGTGATCTGGAACCGATGGCTGTATTAGCTGAATGAGAGTTACCGCCTAAACCAAGTAAGGAGTTAAAACCTAGAGCAGTGTTGTTGTCACCTGTTATGTTATTACCTAAAACGCTAATACCTATACCTGTATTGCGAATACCTGTTGTGTTGTCCTCTAAGGCATTTTTACCAATAGCGATAGTATCATCTGATAAATGGTTATATAGAGCGGCAACACCGATGGCTACATTGTCATTTCCACTTATATTGCTAAATAGAGAAGCAGGACCTACGGCGACGTTATTTGAACCGTCTACATTTGCTCCCAAGGCTAACGCGCCAATCGCTGTATTAACATCACCTATTGTGTTTGCTCTTAAAGTTTGGCTACCAATACCAACATTCCAGGAGCCTGATGTATTGTTAAATAAGGCTTCATAACCAACTGCGGTGTTTGATGCACCACTTGTACTCCAAATCATTGAATTATGGCCGATAGCTGTGTTGTATCCACCTGTATCAATATTTAAGGCCTGAAAACCAATAGCTACTCGTTCATGGTAAGGATTGACGTTGATAATTGGTGTACTGCCAGATTCTACAACAAAGGCTCGATCTGCTGCTTGTGTAATGTCATATGTACTGGTACCAACGTGTACGGTTGCACCCCAAACATCTGACCATCGATTGGTTGTGAGACCAAGTTCTTGAGAGTTATTGTTGACTGGATAGACATCACCTGAATCGTCTAAGACAATGTCGGAATCTTGAATTTGATCTGTGCCATCCATACGAACGATGCGGTTATCTACACCACTTGCCTGAAGGCCGTTAAATACAACACCATTGATAGTGAGATTTGTTGTAGATACTGATACAGCATTTAATCCCTTCCAGCGATGAGTTGATGTGCCGAGCCAATATGTATCATCAAGCATTGGGATTAGGTCGGAGTTGACCCAGCCGTTTACTTCGATATCTTGGAAGGTTGAGGTTGCTTGAACTGAGAGGCCACCATTGGTGAGAATGCCATTTGGACCAACTTCTAAACCGCCGTGAATTGATAGGTGATTACCTATGGTCATTTCTTGCTCTACAACAAGTCTGCCGAATTCACCGCCATCAGCATCAACGTACATTCCTTTAAAGCCTGGGAGTTTGTAGATACCTAGTTTATTGGTTGGGTCATCACCATAACCACCGGTACCATGACCATAGATGGCAGTATATAGATAACCTTTGTAAACTTTGATGCCACGAGGAGTGTTGTCATCGTATGGTTTAAGACCACGGACACGATAAGTATTTTCTGGATCTGATACGTTGTAAACCCATACTCTATCTCTGGCGCCTGCGGCGTTACTAGCAATATCATCAGAGACGTATAAGTAGTCTCCTTGAATTTCTGCAATACGTGGGTTACCTTGGTATTCAAAATCCGTAGTATTTACTAAGACCGGATTTGTTTTATCTGTGATATCTAAAACTTTCACAGAAGGCCCATCTTCATTTGGCAAGAAAGCATAATTACCTTTGACAACCACATCTACAGCGTTTACCGCGAGCGAAGCTGCATCAGATACATAAACTGGATCGTGTGGATTTGATATGTCCAAAATCGTCATACTCACACTGCTTTGATGTGCAATATATGCGTAATTACCCAGAATATCTAAGCCTCGAATTGAAGCGCCAACTCCTTGAGTTGCTACTATTGAAGGGTTAGTTGGATCCTGAATATCAATTACATATAAAACATTATCTTCAGCAACATATGCATACTGACCAACTATCTTCATGTCACCATAGAATGATGCTCCGGTAAGCTGTAATCCGCCTGTTACAACCGGGTTTGCTGGATCGGAAATATCGTAAATTCGGAATTGAGTACCACTTCTATCGTGGTAGACGTACATGTAGTTTCCAACGACAACATTTACAAGCTGATTGGATAATGCAAATCCGGAATAAGTTGTAGTAACGTTAACTGGTTCATCCGGGTTTGTGACATCTAAAACCGTGATGGTGGAATCAAGGCGATTTACTACATAAGCCATATCATCATAGACATCTACATTGTATGGGCCAGCAGTAGGATTTGAGCTAGTATCTGTTGTGGTTACGTATTCAAATTTTGCAATAGATTCGATTGGACCGTCGGCAAGGATACCTGCACCAGCGCTAATTGAACCACCTACATCTAAGTTGTTGCCAATAGTTGCATCAGTTTCTACATCTAGATTACCTGCGCGAGCAGAGTAAGCATAAAGACCATGTGTTTCGATACCGCCGACATCAAAGACTTCAAAACCTGTGTATTCACTAACATAAACATTTCTTCCAGATACATCCAAGCTACCACCATATGTTTTTCCTAGATCTTTACGAGCAATAATTGTAGGGTTAGTTGAACTTGAAACGTCTAAGACTAGCAAATCTGTTGAACCTGCAGCTCCGGAAATGTATGCATAATTACCAACCACCTTAATATTCTGTTGTGTTTGAGAGGAAGGCATCATACCAATATCTAACGTAGCTACAACTGATGGATTGGTTGGATCTGTAGCATCAGTGATATAAAAGTTAGTTGATAAACCTGCCATCATGTAAACATAGTCGCCGTTTACATAAATACTGGAAACATTGGCTACTACTGTAGAGGTTGATAGGAGAGTTGGTGAAGTAGAATTGCCAACATCAATGATTGATAGCGTACCACTAGTATAATTAGTGACATAAGCTAAACTACCAACAACTTGTACGCCACGTGGGGCTAATCCTCCAGTACTAACTGATCCAACATAGGTTGTTTCAGTTTCTCCGTCTGGTCCATTGTTAACCATTGTTGCATATTGATCTCTAAATTCGGTGGAAATATCATAGATCCTTAAATCATTGTTGTAAGGTACATATAAATATTTACCAGCGATATCTAAACTAGAATCTCCTCTATTTATGTCAATGTATGTAGTAACTACCTCAGGAGAATTTGGATCGGAAATGTCGATAACTGTTACATCGCCGTCATCATCAGAAATATATGCGTAATTACCGCGTACACGAAGTCCTTGAGTATTGCCATTCCCAGTATCAATGTCTGTATATGATAAATATTTAACATTATCAGGGTTAGAGATATTGTATACATAAAAGTCATCTGCATTTGCTACATATGCGTAACTTCCACGAACAACTACCGTACCATAACCAGTACTTGAATGAGTGTGAAGGTATTTTTGAGTGATAAAATCAGTTACAAGGTTGGTTGCATCAATATCACGTGACCAAATATTTTCTAGATAGGATGTACCAGTTGCGTAGATATCCTTCCATTGATTAGTGTATGAGCCGATATCTTGAGTATTGTTGGCGCCAGATAAAAGTGTGCCGTTGTTAGCTATTGTTAAAAATCTATTTGCAAAATTATTATAGCTAAAAGTGAGTCCGTTGCTAGCCTGCCAAATTTCCCAAGGACTTGTACTAGTACCAATGCGAGTTGAAGAAGCCCAAACATCCTTCCAGCGGTAAGCGGAGGAGCCGAGGTCATAGGTGAGGGTATCGTATGGTAGGAGATCGGAATCTACTCTGCCGTTGACTCGGATGTCGGCGAAGGTGGATGTGCTGTAGAAACGAGATTCTCCTAAGACATCTAGAGTGCCTTGGTTGTAGATGCCTTTTTGGCCAACTGTGAGCTTGCCACCGACAGAAGCTTCGCTACTGAAGTTAGCAAAACCACTGACATTCATAGTGCCAAGGATTGCAGAATAACCTTCGATACTATGAGCTTTAACGCCACCTAGATCAATAATATGAAGTGTTCTGCTTGAGTCGACTACGTATGCATAACTACCCTGAACATCTAAAGCCCACAGAGTACTTGCACCTATGTATTTTTGAGCTGCAAATACTATATTACTTGAATCGGAAACGTCGTATATGCGTAGATAATAGTCACTGAATGTATATGCGTAATTACCTGCCACATGTAATGACTGTGGTCGATCAGCTAAACCAGCGCTTTGCGTGTATGTATCTAATACAACGAGATTCGTAGGATCGCTGATGTCCATAACAGCCAATTCACCGGTGTCATGGCTATATAATCTGTTCCCGACTGCCATTATGTCTACCGGCGTAGATGGATCACTTGTATCGATTAAATCAACAACATATGCGTTTAGTGGATCGGAAATATCAATAACCGCTACCGGATCATTAGCTACATATTTCTGCATGAGGTATATATAATCACCATATCCAGTGATTGTCTGAGGCTGGATGGGAGTTACAACAGATTTTACTTGTACTGGGTTTGTTGGATCAGTAACGTCGATTATATCCACCCGAAAATTTTGATAGTCGGGATAATATACATAGTTGCCTTGCATGTAGAGATCGTAAGTTGAATTTGTGGCAGATAGGACAGGGCTTGTTCCGGCTATAGTTGGCGCAGTGGAACTGCTAATATCTATAACAATTACATGAAATCTAGCATTAACATATGCATAACTGCCTTGGACAATGACTGTGCCGAGATCGGTATATCCCGTAGCCAATGAGCCTACTGAAACCGGGTTATTTTTATCGGTTGTGTCATAGATACTAAATAGACCTGAGTTAGTATCTGATATATATGTAAAGTCACCAACTACGTCTATACCTCGTACATCACCGGAACCTACGGCTGTAGTGCTTTCAGTAGTCATTGTACCCGTGTTTGGTACAGCTGAAATTTCGCCAGCTTCTACCCTTGTGGAGTAGAGATCATTTGCAGAAACATTAGATGCATAAAGCTCCCTCATGTACACATCATCATTGAAGAAGGCATCGTTATAGACTGTGAAGTTGGTAGCAGCGAGATCACCGATTTGTGCGGATGGAGCAGTGTAATTAGGTACATCAAAGATTGTTAAAGTATCGCCAGAATAGGCAGTCATGTATACTTTTCCATTGGCTACATAAATACTATGAGCATCTGTATAGAGGTTAATAGTTTGATCATCAATATACGTTGGATTAGTTGAGGACGATATGTCGATTGTAACCATTCTATCTGCTGAATATGCCGCAACGTGAGCATAATTACCGGATACTTTTACATCATTTGCAGTGTTCATTATTGTAGCGTCTGAATAACTACCGATTTCGACAGGGTTGGTTGATGATGTGATATCAATAACTTTTAGAGCATCTGCAACATAGGAAGTAACGTAGGCTGTGTTTCCCACCACATCAATTCCAACTGCATAATCTACAAATACAGAGCCGACATTTTGCATGCTACTGCTATGATCTGAGACATCAATAACATACATAGCATTGCCACCAGCACCAGCTGTTACGTAAGCGTAATCACCCTGAACGTCTACACCGTAAAGATCACCCGTGAGAAGTATAGACCTAGTTATCACTGGAGCTGTTGGATCAGCAATATCAATTTCAACCAATCTATCATCACCAGTACCTACTACATAGGCATAATGACCTTGAACATATATTCCTCTTAATTGAGAAAAATAGGTGGTATTAGCAATTGAGGTTACGAATTCCGGAGTTTCAGGATCTGAAATGTCTATTACGGTAAAGTCATCACTTGCAGCTATATAAGCATAGTTACCATTTACGAATACATCACTAGCTTGAGCAAGATATGTTCCGCTGATATATGCGCCGACAGGAACTGGATTATCTGAATCAGATACATCAATTATCTGAAGTCCGTTGTCATTAACTCCAGTAACATATGCATAATCACCTCGTACAAAGACACCTCTAGCACCATTGAGTGCTTCAGCAAGTTCTTTGCTCACCGCACAGTAAGGTGAGTCGTTATCACAAATATAATCATCACGGCTAACTGCGGAGATATTGAGTGTATCAGCAAAACCCCAGCTTAAATTGCCGTTGCTGTCGGTTTTTAGGACGTTGCCATTTGAGCCATCTGCATCTGGCCAAGCGTATTCGACGCCGTTGAATTCTGTTGTGCCGTCTACTGCTAATTTGCCGTTGATGTTTATATCACCGCCGATGAGTACGTTATTATTTACATATAAATCATCATTCAGGAATGTGTCGTTGTAAACTGTAAAGTTAGTTGCGGCCAAGTCGCCTAGTTGAGCCGATGGTGCAACGTAGCTTGGTACATCAAAGATTGTTAAGGAGCTACTGTATGCTGAGACTACATAAACTTTACCGTTAGCTGCATAGACACTATATGCATCCCGCAGAACACTGGCTGTTCTATAATCATCAACAAATGTTGGGTCTGTAGAAGATGATATATCAATGGCCACTAAGCTATCTCCCCAATTTGATACTACATATGCATAGTTACCATTCACTTTCACATCGATAGTATGGTCCATTATGACGGTATTGATATAACTACCGATTACGACAGGGTTGGTGGATGAAGTTATATCAATTACTTTTAATGCATCATGACTATACGAGACTACGTATGCTTTGTTTCCAACCACATCGATACCTCGAGGATAATCAACATATACCGTACCAACAATTTGAAAACCACTGATATCAGATATATCAACGATTGTCATGGTATTGTTGTCTTGAACTGTGACATAAGCATAATCACCCTGAACTTCTACACCATAACCATTGCCACCAACTAATATACTCCTTGCGATAACAGGATTATATGGATCAGAAATATCAACAGCAACCAACCTATCATTACCCATACTAACCGTATAAGCATACTTACCACTAACAGTTAAACTTGTTGAATCACTAAAATAGCTGATGTTGTAAATCGAACTAATAATTTCCGGCTGTTCAGGATCTGATATGTCTATAACCGTGAAATAGTCCTCGGCAATAACATAAGCGTAATTCCCATTGACAAATACTGACGTTACCTCGTTGAGTTGAGAATCCGTTACTATTCCGACGCTGACCGGATTACTTGAATCGGAAATGTCGATTATTTCTAAAGAATCATCACCATAACCGGCAACGTATGCGTAATTTCCACGAACAAATACGTCTCTAGCACCATTGATTCCGGTTGCATTTTCATAAGATGGATCACATGTAAGAGAATCGAGATCGCAAATTACCCCTTCGAGAGTGAGTGTGTCGATTGAAAGTGTAGGGTCTGGTGAGCCCCAAGATAGGTTGCCCGCGCTATCTGTGCCGAGGAAAGTGCCGTCTGAGCCATCTGCATTTGGGAAATTATACTGAATATGATTTAACGTCAGAGGATTGTCTATAGAAACTTCACCCTCGAAAATTGCGTTGGTTGT
>SWBX01003587.1_pt1 | contig 13550 bp, 10 predicted proteins | sample 4693051 | NCBI WGS metagenome assembly SWBX01 (sample SAMN10267272, study PRJNA491770) | bioreactor metagenome | isolation source: DHS bioreactor inoculated with marine | place: Japan: Omine Ridge, Nankai Trough | reverse complement strand
AAAAAAAATAATTTCAAAAATAAAACCGCGCAAAAAGTGCGGATGTTTATTCACTATACAACAAATATTTTACGGAGTCAAGAAAAAAGATAGAACGTATTCTATCTTTTAACTATCTTCACTTTAACTTTTTAGTGCAGTTTTATCTTGACTTTTGATCCTCAAGTGCATCTACTAAACATTTAAATTCTAATGTTGCAACGCATATCACTTCATCAGCTCCACCATAATAGACGTATAAATCATCTCCCTTTAAAACTGAACCACATGAAAATACTGTCCCTGGTCTTAATCCCTTATTTTCATAATCTGCTTTTGGCTCAAGAATTGGATAATCAAGTCGTGCTGTAAGCTCACCTTTTTCTAAATCAAACATAGCCGCTCCAAGTCTATATTGTCCATCATGAGATGATAATGCGTGATATACAAGCAACCATTCATTTCCAACTTTTATCGGAGGTCCTGCAATTCCAACTTTTTCACTGTCCCAAGAATCAGGCCTAGCACACATAACACTACTTCCACCCAATGTCCTACCATGTTCAAAACTTAAATCATCTACGAAATCTAACCAGATAGTATGTTTCAATCTGTGGAAAAATGCATATTTACCATTAATTTTTTCTGACATTAAGCATGCATTTTTATCATCCATTCCATCAGGCGAAATTAATATTGGCACTGACCAATTTTTCCATTTTCTATCTCGAAAATCGTCTACATCCATTGATGTAAATGCAACTCTAGCTGGACCATGTCCATTATATGCTGTGTAACACATATAAAATCTATCCTCAATTCTAGTGATTCTAGCATCTTCACACCCAGAGAATCCAGGTTCTTCTCGCACTTCTTCTGGAATTCTTGGTACATATATTGGCTCATCTAATTTTTCAGTCAAATGAAATCCATCATCTGTAGTTGCATACCCCATCACAGATGTATCATCATCATTTTGAGCTCTATATATAATATGTACTTTTTCTTGATCTAAAATAGCAGTTGGATTTAAAGTGTATTTTGATTCCCAATTACCATTGTGCGTTGGCTCAATAATAGGATTCCCCTCAAATCTTTCAAATGCTACAGGAGTTGATGCATCGCTAACATACTCTTCACAGTCCTTTAATTTTATAAAACCAAGTAACTCTTTAATTGACATTGTTGCCACAGCACAAACAGTATCAGCTGCTCCATAGTACAAACGTAATTCATCACCGTCTACTAATGCTCCTGACGGAAAAGCAATTCTTGGTATCATTCCATATTGTTCATATATTTCATCTGGCTTTATCAATGGCTCAACACTTCTTCCTATAACATTCACTGGATTATCCAATTCTAACAGTGCTGTTTCAATACCAAACGTAGGATGGTCTGTTTTATAATTTCTAATATATGAATACATTAACAACCAGCCATCCTTTGTTTTAACTGGAGGAGCACCTATCTCAATATGGTCTTCCAAAGAACGTTGAAAATGCAATGTGTGTGAATCCATGTCTTCAGCCCATTTATCCCAATATTTTTTATCCCACATTTGTTCTGGCGTATCAAATTCTGCCATCATAATTCTTACTGGTGGAATATCTGTATTCATTGTGAATATTGCAACAATCTTCCCATTTATTCGCTCTGGGAAGATAGCCATTGCTTTTGAGTTGAAATGTGTTACTTGATGCTTCTCTTCAATTGTTTTAAAATCCTTTGTAACAGCTACAGCTATCTTAATGCCTTCTGGAGAATGTGGATAATCTGATAGTGCTGTATAAGTTATATAATACTTGTCATCTATCTTTGTAACACGAGGATCTTCACAACCATATTTTTCCCATTCTTTCTCAGGACTGATTAACTGAGTGCGTTCATCAGCAAAACTATACCCATCCTCACTATGTACATATCCTATTGTTGAAACTTCCATTGTTTGGTCTTCATGTTTTTGCTTGAATGATAATGCTCTATAAAGCATATGGTATCCATCAGCATCTTTTACTGGACATCCATTGAAAACTGCCTGAGCTTCCCAAGTATTAGCTTTGTCTGGACCAAGAATTGGATTATTTGGATATCTTCTTACATTTACCATTTGTGCCATAATATTATCTTTAACCAATTACCATTTTAATTTCCTGATTTTTTGTCAACTTATCTAAAAATTCGTCTTTTGACGCTTTTGCTACACAAGTGAACTTATCTGCGCCACCATAGTATACAAATATAGTATCATCTTTTATAACTGCACCACAAGAATAAATAACTCCCCATTTATGTCCATCATTTTCATAATCTGCTTCTGGCTCCAATACTGGACCTTGTGATCTACAAATTTCTTTCGTTGGATCATTAAGATCTAACAATAATGCCCCTAACCTATATCTATCTGGATTTGTGTGATCCATGGCATGATAAAAGACTAGCCAACCAACATCAGTTTTCAGTGGTGCTGGGCCAACTCCACGAAACCAACTGTCCCACCCTCTAGATGTGTCTATGGGTCTTGTGTTATTACTTGTTATAAATGTATCTCCATCCAATTCCTCCAGGCTATCAAAATAATCAATCAAAATTTCTGGAGAAAAACTATGCAAAATTGCAAACTTACCATTTATTTTTTCTGGAAATATTACCCAATTTTTATTCATTTCTCCTGGAGGAGATATCAATGTAGTATCATTCCAGTTCCAATTATTATTTTTAAAATCTTCCAAATCAATTGAAGTGAGTCCAACGCGCACAGATCCCCAACCATCAAATGCCGTAAATGTCACATAAACGATACCATTGATTAAGACAGCTCGAGGATCTTCACAACCTCCACCTCCATTATTTCCCGAAGTATACATTGTTTGAGGTGATACATTAGTCCTTTTACCAGTAGTTAGTCTCTGATAAATGGATTGCTTTGATCTATTCTCAATAGTCACTCCATCATCAGTGGAAGCATATCCCCATACTGACTTCAAATCATGTCCATCTGCTCTATATATTATATGTATTGTACCATCATCTTCGATTGCAGTTGGATTGTACGCTGCAATAGCTTCCCAATTTCTATGTTCTCTCGGAGACATTATTGGATTTTGTACAACTCTTTTAAGTTCAGTTATCTCTGTATTCACATCATGCTCATGTCCTTCTGATACTTGTTCTTCAATTTCACAAACACCTTCCTTCGCTTCATTTTCAAGATTATAAAAATGACGAACTAAGAACATATTGTCATTTTCATCAATCCAATATGACACAAAATAATCATCAAATAACACTGTTCCAAATATTGAAGCTGCGCTAACTGTTGTATTTTCTGTTGTATATATAGCCCCACAAGATTGCCATAATAATTTCGTAGGATCACCATAGTCAAATAATGCACCATGCAAATCATACTGCACTATCCCATTTTCATCCTTTTGTGATTTTGCATACATCACAAAAACTCCATCATCCACAACTTGGACGTCTGTTATAAAAAATTCAACATCAAGTTTCTGTTTTTCAGCAGAAATTAATTCTTTCTTTACACGACTCCATTTTTCAAAATCTTCTGACACACAAAGCGTAATTGAGCCTCCACCAACGTACATTACATTTCTACCAGCATACAGATATTCAGTAACTATTTTTGCATTACCGCCACCACAATCAAGACTTTCTTTCTTTTCCCAATCAATCAAGTTTTTAGATTTTGCAAAGCATAATTTTTCCTCATCACACAATCTATATGTTAAATAATAATCTTTTCCATCTTTTGATATATGAAAAAAATTACACTTACTAAAATCATCTGAAGGACCATTTATATTTACTACCTTTGCATTAGTTGTAAGTGTTTCAAATGTAATTCCATCATCACTTTCACGCACAGTGAAAGAGCCTTTTTCAGCATCTTTTGGATTACTGACAAATATGTAAGATTTACCTTCGATTAATGAAGAACCTAAACCACGAATAGTATTTTTATTTTTCATTTCTAACTATATTTTTTGATATATAATAGTATTATAAATCTTTTTTTATAAAAACACAATCTCTATATTTTCAAGCTAAATATTTTAATTGTTCAAGCATTATACAAGCACTATGATAACATTCCATATTATTATCTTTACAGAACTCTATAATTTCATCACTTTCGCTTCCTGGCTGCAACCACACCATCTTTACACCTTTCTTCATTACATCCACAATTACACTCTCTCCAATTTTCGGTGGAATAACAAATACGGCCACATCCACATTTTCACTTATCTCACTTATATTTTTATATACTTTTTGATGTAATAACTCTCCACCCTTTGGATTAATTGGAAAAACTTTAAATCCAGCATCAAGCAAATTTTCTAAAACTTTATATCCATATTTTTCAACATTATTAGATACACCTATTACTGCATATGTATATTTCTTATCTATAAATGTATTCATTGTACTGTAATTATTAATTATGTGTTTTTATATTTTGTATATAATTTTCTGGATGTGACATGTATTGCGATTGCACTGCATTTAATTCAACAATGAGCTGATCATTCTCATTAATAACCATAAGGTCTTGCACTAATACATCAAAATTAGGAATATACCCTTCTCCACTAATAACTATTTCTACTTTACTAGTTGTCATTTCTAATTTTGACAACAGATACTGAGAGTCTATAAGCCATTCTTCTATAGCATTTTGTGATTCATTTTGTAATATTGCCATGGCAACAGTACGTGATGATGCCATTGCAAGTAGAACAATAACTAATAATAAGCCTACTCCAATTGCGATAAATGAATTTCTTAGTGCCTTGCCATTAAGTTTTTTGGTGATTACCTTGCTTAAACCTAACAAATGAAAGACCAAGCTACCTGCCACAAGAATTGAAAGAAAGTTTGTTAAAAAAAGTAAAAAAGCTCCACTTGCCATGGACATATTACCAATTGATAAACATACACCGACAACAGCTAGTGGCGGCACAAGTGCTATAGCTATCGCAACTCCTGGTAAAGAATCATTTATATCATCACGACTCATTGCAAAAGCTGCCACAGCTCCAGATGCAAGTGCCACAAAAAGATCAGTAATATTTGGATATACTCGTGAAGAAATTTGTGAATTTGTTTCGAGTGATATGAATCCAAAATATGTATCTGCAATAAACATTGCAACCAAAATAACTGACAAAGAGCCAATTGTTACTGTCAAAAAAGATCTAGCTGCACGATCTATTCGCCCCATCACCAATGCAGTTGCCATTGCCATAATTGGCATCATAAGCGGTGCAATAATCATTGCACCAATAACTGTTGCTACAGAGTCACTTAATATGCCGTATGTAGCAATAACAGATGATAATACTGTAAGCACACCAAAACGTACAAGATATTGCTTGCGTCGCTTACCTTCAAAATAAAATTTTGTCACAAACGGACCTAAATCCTCATGACGAAACATATTATCTCGAAAAATACTTTTAAGAATATTCATAATTATAAAATTTTATCTATACCGAATCACATATTAAAAATATCACAAAAAAGTACTATACACAAAAAAACACCCCTAATTTAAGAGGTGTTAAAAAGTCTTATTATTTTTATATGAAACTAGGCTTTAATTTCACGAACAACATTTTTTGCTGCTGCTCCGAATACAATTGAAAATACTCCTCCTAACAAAATCAGAAATGCCATCATCCATACAAATCCAGTTGCAACACCTTCTGTAAAGAAAAACATTAGAACTCCAATTGCAATATTTACCAATGCCATTGGAATTGAATTTTTGAATCCCATCAAACCACTAAGTACAAAACTAAATCCTATTACATATATTACAAAAGTAACAAGAAACGTTGTAGCAAAAACGGTTGCTGATAAAACTATGAAACCTGCTAGAAAACTAACAACACTAGAAAAAAGAGTCATGCCCTTGTCAGAGTTGTTACTATTAAATACAGCAATGAAATCTATAAGTCCTTTAACTACTAAATAAATACCTAACAGAGTTGTTACCAGCATGTATGATTTGTCTGGACTTGTAAAAAGAAACATTGATATGATTATAAGAATGATTCCATAAACAATTGATGCTGTTGACATAGCACCAAACATTCCTGCAGCTACAGCTTTTTCTTCTTCAAAATTAGTTACTTCATCCATATTTTTTATTATTAATTATTAATGAATATTCTTAGCTTATCATATACACATTATATTTACAAACTCATACATAATAATATACTTTTCTATGTTTTCTTCTCATATCGTACACCGATAGCAGAAAATTTCCTGTAAATATGCCTCTTAATTTGTACACAAATACCGCTATCAATTGAACACATTCTAAAAGATTTATCAATAACTAAAAATATCACTACAACAAATACAAAGAGACATTCGTACATCAATAATCCAAAAATTCCAAGACTGTTTTCACTATTAAATATAAGATCTACTAAAAAATAAACATTTAAAACGGAAAATATAATTGATGTTATTAAAATTATTTCCAAAAACTTAACCTTATCCACATATCTATGTAAAAGAAAATATGGTATATATGAAATAATAGCTAAAATGGTTATTCCAAAAACTCTCTGAGCTAAAAAATCATTTTCTACCACCTGATTCAAATCCAATGCCAAAAACCAAAAACTAACGCAGATGGTCAAAAAAATAATAACAATGCCTATGTTTTTTATTATCATTTTTCTTTTTAATTTTTCCCCCATAACAATCAATATATTTTATATATTTTTATTATATACAATAATGCTATAAAATCATAATTTTATTTTCACCCACATGTATACAATATAAAATACACTCAAACTTATTGTTTGAGTGTATTTTTTGCACTGAATATTATTTTTCTAAGCTAATTTTTTCTTGTTTATCCATCATTCTTCCTATCATATTATTTTTCCCAGTCTTCAAGTGTGTATATCCCATTATACCAACTGTGACAGAACCTATTGTACAAACTATTAAATCTTGCATAGTATCTACTAAGCCAGACTTTTGCATATTGGTTCCAAATGCTGAATCCATAGTGTACTCAAAAATTTCCCAAACAACACCAATAGACATTGAAAAGCAAACTGCAAACAGTGCTATAAAAAGTGGACTAAGTGTGACCCTAATATCTATGTTTTCATTAAGTTGCTTCACCACTATAAATGCAATCATGGCTATCACAAATCCACTAAGTGTATGTAATGCTGCATCCCACCATACAAATCTATAGTAAAAATCAAAGACTTCTCCAAAAATAAGAGCTGCCATTACAAAAAGCAATGCAACTATCCAGAGTTCAATTGGATAAACTATATTCCATTTTTTTTGTAAAATATTTGGCAAAAATGTTACAAATAATGTAAGTCCCGCATTAAAAGTACCTAACCAATGTCCATTAATAATAGTAACTACTATTAAAATTATGGAAAATACTCTAACTAATAAAAAAATCCAATACGATACTGTTTTCTTTTTTTCCATATTTATTTATAACTTAAACTTTTAAAAAATTTATTAACATTCTTAATTATATATATATTTAACTTATTTACAACTGCTCTACTTTTTTTTACAAAAAAAATAAAAAAGCCTAGAAAATTCTCTAGGCTTTTACTTAAGGTTTATGTTGTTAGTTGTTTATGAATTGCACTAGCAATATCATATCCATCAACGGGCTTTTGTATTACTTCAACGACTCCCAAATTTTCTGCATTTATTTGAGATTCAAATGACAAATGTCCCGTGCACCAAATTATTGGCACTGTTGAATCAATGTCTTGTAATAACTTTGTCAATGTGACACCGCTCATATTTGGCATCATCAAATCTGTTATAATACAATCAATCTCAGCGTGGTGTTCTGAAAAATATTTAATAGCCATAACTGGAGCATTTTCAATATGCACACTATATCCAGCTTTTTCAAGGAAAACTTTTAGCATACCCGTAATCATATCTTCATCATCAACTACAAGAATCCTACCAGATCCTTGAACACTAGTAATGTCTTTATGCATATCACTGCTACCAACAATGCTATTTTTTTCATATGTCCTTGGCAAAAAGATTACAAACTTTGTTCCTTTACCAATTTCACTATTCACAAGAATGTACCCATCATAATTATCTATAATACTATAGACAACCGATAAACCCATCCCCGTACCTTCTTTAGCAGGTTTAGTTGTGAAACAAGGTTCAAAAATATTATTAATAATTTTTGAACTAATTCCAGAACCATTATCTGATATATCCAACTTCACAAAATGTCCAGATTGCAATTTTGGCAACAATCTAACATCTTTATCAGTTAAATAAACCTCAGATAAATTAATATCTATTATACCAACAGCATCAGCTCCCTGCTCTTGAATTGCATATACAGCATTTGTGCACAAGTTCATCAATACTTGATGCATTTGTGTTGCATTAGCCATAACATTACCAGCTACACTTATATTGCCCATAAATTCAATTGTTGGTGGAACAGTCGACTGTAATAATTTCAAGACCTCTTTTATTATTTCTTTTAGAGATATTGAAGTTTTTTTATTATTATAGTCATTGCGACAAAAGCATAAAAGGTGTTCAATTAATTCCCTTGACCTTTCGGCTGCCTTAATTACATAACCTATATCTTTACGTGTTACAGCCTCCTTTGTTGACATTTTAATCAATTCAGAATAGCCTAGTATGCCTGTTAGAATATTATTGAAGTCATGTGAAATGCCTCCAGCCAAATTTCCAATTGCTTCCATTTTCTGCATATGCATTATGCGTTGATTCCAAATATCCTTTTCACCTTGCAAAACAACCGACTGTGTCATATCTTTCAAAAATACAAGACATGTTCCTCTTATACAATCGTTATTTTTCACAAAAATTAGCTCAGCATATTTTTGCACTCCCTCTGTGTCATGCAGTGTTATGAAAAATGTTTTCTTCACCTTCTTACAATCATGCTCAATACACTTGGTGCAATTAATTGCACTCACTGAATTGGAGTGACAAGATTTAATAGCCTCCTTACTACTCTGATCAATAAAATATGCAAACTCTCTCCCTATTAATAATTTACAATCTTTAACAGAAAATAAACTTAATGCAGCTTTATTGCAAAAAATAATCTTCTCATCCTCTATGACTAATGCTGCTGCAGGCACATTATCAATCAAGATCTGATTATAATCTTCACTTTTCCTTAATTTACTTAATGAATTATGTAATTTTGATTGCATAATATAAATTGCATTTGCCACACAACCTACTTCATCACCTCTGCATGTAAATTCATCAAGTCCATTGATTTCGTGAGTGAGTAAATCTATTTCCTCTACATTTTGAGCAATATAATTTAATGGCTTTACAATACACTTTCGTACGTATCCAAAAATCAATATTGATAATAAACTGTTCAATATCATGTGTACAATAAATATGTGCAAAAAGTCCTTCAATAATACAAATTTAATACTATTCACATTAAATCCTATTTTCATGTTTCCCACACTTTCATCACCATACACCAATGGGATGTCACGTATTTCTAATAATTTTGTATTTGTACCATGTGATATTATCACCGATTTATTATTAGATATAGCAATATAATCAATAGCATAAATCATATCAATAATACCGCTCATATGATTTTGTAATGATTTGACGTCACTTTTCACAACGGACTGTGCTATGAGAATGCCCCGCCCAGATTCTATGTGTTTACCATAAAAATTAGCATAATTGAAATCATCTTTATGTTCGATGATAGTATGAACTAATGCTCCTATAATCGCAAAAAATATACTACATATCAAAAAATAAAAAGCTATTTTACTACTAAGTGACTTTTTAACAATTTTACAATGCATTATATACACCTCCTACTTGTTAAATTTATATTATTTTATTAAAAAACTGATTTACTATATTACCATGATTGACCTAATAAGTCAATCTTTTTCCAATTTTCATCCGAACTGTTCAATCTCTATTTTCATTATAAAATATTTGAATACTGACCTTTATTTTCTTCAAAATTTTTCATATCATTATCATCAAGGGGAGCCCCTTTTGGTTGTGTAAAAGTAATTGGATTTACTGGGACGCCATCTTGCTTCATTCCATAATCCAAATGTGGACCAGTTGACCAACCTGTTGATCCTACATAACCAATTAACTGCCCTTGCACAACTTGTACGCCTGATTTAATTCCTTTTGCAAAAGCACTTAGATGTCCATAATGTGTAGTAAACCCATTATCATGTTTCATACGTACCATATTTCCCCAACCACCTGCCCAACTAGCTTGTGTAACTGTGCCTCGTGCTGAAGCAACTACTGGAGTTCCAGATGGAGCAGCATAATCAACTTGTTGATGAGCTGTCCACTTTTTTGTTATTGGATGTAATCGTGAGTTCGTATAACCAGAAGATATTCGCCTATAACTAAGTGGCGCTTTTAAAAACTGTCTTTCTAGTACATGTCCATCACCATCATAATATCCACCATCACCGTCATTATCATAATAATATGCATAATGAGCTTTACCATCATTTATGAATTTTGCAGCAAGTATCCGTCCATCTGGAGCTTCTTTGCCATCTCGTTTTCTCTTCTCATATACAAATACAAATTCATCCCCAACTCTAATTTCTGTTGTAAAGTCTATGTTAAATGCAAATATATCACCCACCTCTAAAACTGTTGCTTCTGACAATCCAGCATCCATAGCATCTACATAAAAGAAATTTTCAATTTTACCTTTTGCGGTTTCTTTAGTTACTTTATACTCAATTTTTTCTTCACGAACACTGAACTCATCACCATTTCGCTCAACTATAATTTTCTTTTCAGTATTGCAATCATACTCCATACGACTAGCTCTATCATCATCATCAAAATAAAATCTCAAATTCTGACCTATCTTTAAATTTGTAAAATCATAAATACCCTCAGCAGCACTCAAAAGTGCCATTGTATCGTTAGCATCAAACTTACCATATTCACTAAAAATTTCTGCGGGAATATCACCTTCACCTATTGTACACAATTTGTAATCTTTATTTTTTTCTTCTGCCTCTTCATCTATATTTTTAACACTTTCAACTGCATCACTTTGCTCAATTATAATATGCTCATTATTTGATTCACCCTTATTCTTCCACCACAAAACTATAGATATTATAAATATTATTAATAATAAATATTTAATTTTTTTCTTCCATCTAAATGATTTGCCTGGTGTTTTATGGTGATATTTGTGTTGAAAATCTACTCTATCTTTCATACTAGTTTATACGCATAATTTTTATATATACTTTCATATACTGACAAGTTATTTTAACATATGCCTTATATTTATTCCACAAACAGACAAAATAAAAACTCACCGTATTGATGAGTTTTTATAATTCACTTATCTTCTGAATTTCTTCTTTGCCTCTATAAATGTAAGAGCATAACCTTTTTCTCCAGCTCTACCAGCTCTTCCGATTCTATGTACATAATCATCATAACTCTGTGGAGTAGAATAATTTATAACATGACTCACACCCTTAACATCAATTCCTCTAGCTGCTACATCTGTTGCAACAAGAATCATTGTTTGATTTGTTTTAAATCTATGCAATGCCTTTTCTCTCTGTCTCTGAGATTTATTGCCGTGAGTTGCCTCTGCTTTAAACCCTCTAGCACACAAATCCTTTGTTAATCTATCAACACCTCTTTTTGTTGCATCGAAAATAAGAATTTTACTTTTTTTATTTTCATTTAGAACTTCATGAAGCTTTTCAATTTTATCTTCACGAGAATTATATTTAACAACGTTTTGATCTACATTATCACTAGTATCTCCAGTTTTAACTGAAATAAAAGTTTGCTCCTGCGAAAATTCATTTATTAATTGACGAACTTTGTCATCCATAGTTGCAGAAAAGAAAAATGATTGTCTATTCTCATTATTTAATCTTCCCAAGATGCTTCGCATGTCTTTGACAAATCCCATGTCCAACATTCTATCTACCTCATCAAGTACAACCATATCAAATTTTCTCAAATCTAATTTCTTTCGATTGATATGATCTTGAATCCGTCCAGGAGTACCAATTACGATTCTTGGATTTCGTTTCAAATCCTTTAATTGAATGTGCATTGATGAACCACCTATAAGAAGTGCGTGATATATGTTACCACCTTTCATAAGAGTCTTCATTTCCTCAAGAATTTGTTGTGCCAATTCTCTAGTTGGTGCCATAATAAGGACTCTTGATTGTGTATCACTTAAAAGCCTATTTAACACAGGAATTGCAAAAGCCATTGTCTTACCTGTCCCAGTATTTGCAATACCAATAATATCCTTACCAGCTAATCCTTTTGGTATAGCCTTATCTTGAATTGGTGAAGGACTTTTAAATCCCCTACTTGCAATATTTTTCTTCAAAAGTGGAGCAACTTCAAAATCAGAAAATGTAAACTGTGCTACATATTCCTCTTCCGCCTTCGGAGATGCTGCTTTTACAAATTTTGAAGGATGTATATTTTCCTTCTTGTTTCCACCTTTTCCTTTTCCTCTTCCTCTTCTATTATTTGTGCGTTTTGCACTAAATTTATTCCCTCCCTTTTTGGGACGGCTTTTTTTAGCATAAGTCATAAAAATGAATCTTAACTTGAATTATATTATCTTTTTATCCACGGATGAACATCGAGACAATACAACTCCTCGGATTCATCAATTGAGGAAAATTCACAAAATATTTATGAATGTTTCCAGACAAGTTATTAATATACCACGCAATTAATATCTTGTCAAGTTCATGAATTAAATTCTGTTCTAATAGTTTTTGATTAACAAACTTTTATTAAAAATCAATCACCCATTTAAATCCAGATTTAAATAGGTAATTAATGTAATATGATTTTAAGTTTTTCTACTGATAAAACCCACTAGCATCAGAAGTAGCCGTATAAGTTACAGACCCTGTATAAACTCCTGAAGGTTGTGATGGTGATACATCTACTTTGTAACACACATCAGTTGTTGTTGAAGTTGAATTATATGCTGTATGAGCTGCTATTGCTTGATCTGTTTGTGGTACACCTGCGTAGTCAGCGTCATCTGATGTTATTCCTTCTTCGCAAAGGTTTCCTGAGGTTGTCCATATTCCATCAAACGTATTATTTGTTGTATCTGCTTGTGGAAATTGTATTACTGAGAAACCTAAACCTTTTGTTGTTGGAGCGTTCCAAGATTCTGTTACTTTTGTTGTTTGATCAAATTGTGTTAGGTCTGGTATTTCATCTGTATTATTTGAATGTACTAGGGTTGTATTTGAAGCTCCATTATCATTTATCATTGATAGGTAGTAACCTTGGGTATCATTTGTTGTTACTATACAAGTTGATTGTCCTACTGCTGGAGTTCCTGCTATTACTATTCCTGGGTTTGCTACTGTTCCTAGTATTACATCATAATCTCCTGTTGATCCATCTTTATCATAACAATCCATTGATAGGGTTGCATTTACTTCTACATTTAGGTTTAG
>SWBX01003375.1_pt1 | contig 13623 bp, 11 predicted proteins | sample 4693051 | NCBI WGS metagenome assembly SWBX01 (sample SAMN10267272, study PRJNA491770) | bioreactor metagenome | isolation source: DHS bioreactor inoculated with marine | place: Japan: Omine Ridge, Nankai Trough | reverse complement strand
GAACTTTTCCTCGGCGGATTTACTGTGGACCATGATCACATCAGCATCACCGTTCCGGGCAATTTTCAGGGCGGCGCCGGTCCCCCGGGCGATGACGCGAACATCGATCCCGGTATCCCCGGTAAAGTCCGGGTGCAGATGGTCCAGAAGTCCGGAGTTTTGTGTGCTGGTTGTTGTGGCCAGGGTGATAAAGATTTCGTTCCCGCCTGAAGAACCGCTGTCGGCGAAACAGACCACTCCTGTTATGCTGATCAGTATCCATATAAATGCTCTTTGAAAACTCAAATTAACCTCCAATTACTATTTCAAATTAGCAATTCCCTGCATTTCCCGGAACAGTCTGTCATTACCCGACTTGCCTGCCAGGACATAGCCTTGGCGGAGTCTGGTTCGGGTAATCTCCGGGATTCCGGAGGAATAGCCTTCTGATTTCGACTCCGTCGAAATCTCGTTGATGAAGCCTATGCAACCAAAATGAGATCCCCCGGACCCTCCTGCGTCGGGCCGGAGGATGACACCGGGTATGGGGACGGGCCGGAGGATGACACGTTGTGTCAGCAATCCACTCTTCCAAACTTCCACTCTTCCAAACTTCCACCCTTCCAATCCCCTAATGACTGTCGATTCCGTGTATCATTCGCCGGAGATGGTCCCAGACAGCAAAAAACTCGGTGAAATACTCCTGGCATGCACGGACGGATCCCGGAAAGTTTATAACGGTCATGTTGTCCCGGATACCGGCAACGCCTCGGCTGAGAAGTGCCCCTGGTTTTTTTGCACCGTACTTGACCCGGATATGATCGGTTATGCCCGGGATCAGTTTTGAGCAGAATTCCGTGGTCACTTCGGGAGCGAAATCCCGTGGTCCGACACCGGTACCGCCGGTGGTGATCACCAGATCCACGGTGTCGTTCAGAGCATCCTGAAATTCCGATTGAAGTTTTTCCGGATCATCGGGAATCAGCCGGTATGAGACTTTCTGATGATCTCTTCGGGGCTGGAAATGGTCTTCCAGGAGTTCCATCAACCGGGGACCACTCCGGTCGGTGTATATGCCCTGCGATGCTCGGTCACTGAGTGTAATCACCCGGATATTCAGATCTCTGGGGTGATACTCCCCGGTCATATCAGGTGCGATGTCACCACCGTGAATGACCCGGGCGAACAACCCTTCCTTGGGCATGATGCACGCCCCCACTTCCTTGAAAATTTCGCAACCGGAATGACAGGCCTTCCCGATCTGGGTGATCTCCATCTCGATCTCACCGATCCGGACACGGTCCAGCACTGCCAGACGGCCGAGATCCAGTCCCCGGGTAGTAATGTTTTCCGCGAACTCACCGGGTTTCATAATTCGGTTAATGGCATCAAAACTTTCAATAAGTTCGATGGACAGCAGGCTGATCTGACGGTGCCAGGCGCCGGCATGAGCGTCTGTCTCAAACCCTTCCGCACTGATTCGCGCCCGGTCAACCGGTGTTTTGACCACGCCTGTTTCCGTGGAAATATTCACAGAGGCGATTTTAAAGGTTTCCATTACGACTGTTTCTCCTTGTGAATCAGGCGAATATCTTCCATGACCATGGTTTTATCCACGGCTTTGCACATATCGTAAATGGTGAGTAATCCCACGCTCACCGCTGTCAGTGCCTCCATTTCCGCGCCGGTACGGCCCCGGCAGCGGACCGATGCCTGAATCCGGACACCGGTTTCCTCAACCGTTGAATCAATATCGATTGCATCGGTAATGAGGGGGTGACAGAGAGGGATCAGTTCTGCGGTACGTTTACCGGCCTGAATGGCGGCAATCTCCGCCACGGTGATCACATCACCCTTTTTTATCAGGGCGTCCCGCACCAGGTCCAGGGTTGGTTTTTGAAGCCGGATAAACCCTTGGGCTATGGCGATCCGGAGTTGCACCGGTTTATCACCCACGTCAACCATTTTTATTTTAGCCCGGTCATCCAGGTGTGTCAGTTTTTCCGCCATTTAACCTCCTATTCGCCCCATGTAAGAAATCTCAGTTCCACAGCCGCTTTCAGGCTTATAATCTGCCGCATTCCGGAATGCTTTATGGATGCCGTATTCCCGGACATTGAACATCACATCAGCCAGAAGACAGCTCCGTATGTATCCGTGACTGGTGAGGCGCAGCCGGTTGCAGACTTTGCAGTCCCCACGGTCGGAATTTTCCACCACGCTGAACGTGCCGTTCCGGATATCCATCTTTAAAATTCGACGGGTGACCAGGTTGCGGTTCCGGGCAAATGCTTCCACGGCCCGGGCATCCCCGTCGCCTTCTTCCGGCGTCACCACAATGTTCAGTTTCACCGGCTGAAGACCGGCTGCTGCCGCTGCATCAATTCCTGCAATGACATCCTCAATTTTTCCGCCCCGGGTGATCGATGTGAACTTCTTTGGATCCATTGTGTCCAGGCTGATATTGACGCGATCCAATCCGGCGGATTTTAAATCCCCGGCCACCGGTGCCAGAAGCGATCCGTTAGTGGTCATGGCCAGTTCTGCGACACCCTCCACCCTGGAAATTTTCCGGACCAATTCAACGATTCCGGACCGTGCAAGGGGTTCTCCGCCTGTCAGACGAAACTTCGTGATTCCCAGACTCACTGCCACCTTCACAACATCGACGATTTCCTCAAACCGGAGAATCTTTTCGTGGGGAATAAATTGAACTCCCTCCGGCGGCATGCAGTATACGCACCGGTAGTTACAGCGGTCCGTGACGGAAATGCGTAAAATCTCTATTTGGCGGCCGAAATGATCAATCATAGCGGTTATTGATAGGCCTTCACCCGTATGGGCCAGAAGGTGACGGCATCACCTTTCGCAAGGTCCGTGATACCCGGTGAAATGACCGCAAACCCGTCGGCATCGGTCAACGCCGCCAGATGAGCGGACCCGTGATAATTCATTGGTTCAAGACACCCGTTTTCATCCATGATAACAGGGATGAATTCCAGGCGTGAACCTTTACGGCGGTGAAACTTCCGGCCCATGGTCAGGGTCATCATCCGGGGTTCAACGGTCCGCCCCTGAAGTCGGTTTAAAACCGGGATGCCGAACAGATGGAACATCACAAAGGTCGATACCGGATTGCCGGGATATCCCAGAACAACAGCCTGATCATTCAGTGCAAGAGTCATGGGTTTCCCCGGTTTCACTTTCAAGCGGGAGAATAGAATTTCCAGGCCAGAGGCTTCCATGGCTTGAGGAAGATAATCGAAATCTCCCATGGACACACCGCCGGTGAGCATAACGACGTCACACTGTTCAATAGCTGATTTCAAGGTGGCAATGGACGGGTCCAGATCATCGGGGAGCCGTCCGTCCATCATGATCTCTACACCGTGCTCCCTCAGCAACTGTCTGAGCATGGGTCCGTTGGAATCAAAAATCTTGCCGGGACCCCATTCGTTGAACCGCGTGACCAACTCATCACCGGTGGAAAATATCCCAGCCCGGACCCGTCGATGAACCAGCACAGTTTCGATACCACACGATATGATCACGGACTGCCGGAGACAATCCAGTATTTCACCTTTACGGGCGATCACCTGACCCTCCCGGATATCTTCCCCCTGAATACAGATGTTTGTCGCTGATGACCCCTTGGTGATGCGGGTCATCCCGGCTGATTCTTCGGTAAACTCCACCTGGATCACACGGCTGGCGCCGTCAGGCACCGGTGCACCGGTCATGATCCTGACGCAGCCACCAGATTCCAGCGGAACCGTTCCCACGCTCCCGGCCCGGACGGTTTCCAGGATCCGGTACTGATCTCGGTCATCCATTACCGCAAACCCGTCCATAGCGGATTTGTCGAAGGGCGGAATATCCATTCGGGACTGAACATCTTCGGCTAAAACCCGGTCGGCAGCACCGTGAATGTTTATGGTTTCTGTCATTGGTTTCCGGGGGATCAACCGCTCCCCGAGTATCTTCTGTGCATTCTCAAGCGTGATCATGAATATTCTCCAACTGACCTAAAGGCAGATCAGTTTAGCAGGAAAAATATATATGTCGAGACTGATATAAACAAATCGATCGTAGTGGATAGTTCACTCAAATTTTAAGCTGTAATCCTACGCCACCAAGTTGTACTTCAGTATCAAGTTGTTTTTGCAATATAGTCATGGCGCTTTTACCTGTACAGTGAGCTGGAATGACTCTATCGATTCCTGTTTCGTTAATAAAAGAAACTGTTTTTGTGAGCCTTTCGTTTTTCGCATATACAAGATGAAAACCTCCCAGCAGTGTATTGATCCGAGCATCTTCAGAAAGAGATACGATATGATCAATCGTGTTCTTTACTCCGGAATGACAGCAGCCACAAATAACTGTAAACTCACTTCTGTCGCTAATCCAAAGTGCCATATCGTCGCGTATCAAATCTGGAGTTTTTGCCATTTCATCTCGAAAAAACAGTCCCCCCACATCTTCAAAGTTGTTTGTTCGTGGTATTGTGCCTGTTACCCACACTTCCGGCATTATTTCGGTCGGTTTATCACACCAGTGACGTTGAGAAGGGGAGAGATTCATTATAGCGGTTTTATCCTCTTGAGAAAGAGCCACTGATTTCGGGGTTTTTCCGAGACGTAGAGACCAGCGGGGGATCAGGCAGTCCGGGTGTGCAAAAAATTGTATTGATGGATTAAGGGAGATAATTTTCGCCAAATTCCCACTGTGATCGTAATGCCCATGGCTTAAAACCAATATATCCAATCCCTCCAGCGAAATTCCCAATTTTATTGCATTATGAAACAGAGCATTTCCCTGACCGGTATCAAAGAGAAGTCTCTTCCCTCCGATTTCCAGCAGAATTGAGAAACCGTGTTCAGCAATAAACGGTTTTTCCGCTCTATTATCGACCAAAAAAGTAATCACCCCGCTCACTTGTTCACTTTGAATCCTTGCATAAGTACTAAACTGTCTTTCTTTACGTGAGATAAATCTGCCATAACCTCACATTTTATTCTTAACAAAAAGAAGAGTCTTTTATCTGCAACCGGCAATAAGGTCTCGAAATTCCCCTGGCCTTTGGCAAGGATCACATCTGCCGATGAAAACAACTTTTGAAACGCTTCTGTTGTTTCAGGAAGAATTGTTCCCGGATAGATACTGCCGCTGGAAATGGTTTTAACATACTGATCAAGGCCCACTGCTTTGGCATCTTCCAGTGTGGCGTCATTGATGATCGGTTTATCACGAAGTGCTGCTGTTATCTGAAGGTCCGGGTACTCCCGTTGTATTTCTTTAATGAACAGGGTATCAAAAACAAGTTCTCCACAGTTATCACAGATGTAAAGTAGTGTTGAAGCACGATCCAGCGCTCTCTTAAATGGCTCAATGTCATAGTGAGCAAAAGGAGTTTTATCAAGAGATTGAAGCTCCTTGTTCAGATCGATGGAACCATGATTCTTTGCTCCGAAATCAATGATATTTCCTGCTGCCGCTATCTGTAACCCGGTTTCAAATGGTGACTCGGCGGTATCTATCTTTTTCTGAAATTTTTCCGCATAGGACAAAGACAAGACGTTGGATTTTCGTTTCACCTCGGCATAAATATCAAAATCAAGGGATTCATTTCGTTCTTGAATAATTGCGTCGGCCACACGGCGAACTATATGCTGGACCAATAGAGGCGTTGTTTTAGAGTTTTCAAGTTCTGTCATGGCGATAGCAATAACTCGCCTGGTCTGCTCTTCAGTAAGTTCCGCAAATCGCGCCGCAGAGCGTGCTTGGTTTATGACACAGGAGCAACAATCCGGGACAATACCGGTTAAATGTTTATTATTCTTTGTCGTTGTACTCATCTCTTCACATTCTCCAATGATGGCGAAATCAGCCGCAGGCAGGAAATTTGCCCCGTATCACCGGACGCGTCTGAAATACCGGAATATCCGGTGAAACTCACCCCGGAACAGTGCTCCAAACCCTTTTCCGGCCAGTCGGAGTTTATCCGTGACCCGCCGGGCCAGGTCGAATAATCCGCTGAATATATCCCGGTCAAATATCAGTGCCGGCCTGTTGCCCAGCCATCGCAGGAGCGAACCGGGAATCCAGTTGATATCCGTCAGATAGATCAGGTAGTTCAGGTACCGGCCCTGGGGAATGTAAAACGGTTTCTGATAGATATCCCGTTCTTCGTCCTGGATCATATTTTCTTCTTTTGCCCGGTAATACAGATCCGTTCCCGGATAGAAGGTCAGCGAGGCCAGGCAGAGCATGAATTTCCCGGGTATCCGGGTCAGCAGGTCCAGAGTGGCCCGGACATCGTCCCGGTTTTCCCAGGGATTGTCCAGAATCACGTGGTAATGGGGTTTCAGGAGTTTGTCCCGGTATCGGTGGATCAGTTGTGTAGCCTCCAGAATCCGCTGGTTGGATTCCGGTCGTTTGTACATTTTCCGGATGGTTTCACTGCCGGTCTGAACGCCGATTTCCATAAAGACCAGGCCGGTGTCGATGAACAGATCCATCTGTTTTTCCGTGAGGAGTGACGGGCTGGCTTGGGCATAGTAGGGCAGCCCGATGGTTTCTTTATACTCCCGGCACAGGGTTTCCAGGTCGTGTTTCGGCATGGCCGTGAATACGTCATCAAAGAAGTGAATGCCCTGGATAAACGGGTATTTACGGACCATTTCCCGAAGTTCACCCAGGACATGTTCCGGGCTCCGGAACCGCAGGTATTTTTTGGATTCGTATTTATCAGCTTTTATCCGGTTTGCGCAGTACGTGCAGTGGTGCGGGCAGCCACGGGAGGTCATAGTGCGGTATACCCGAACCGGGTGTCCGTCAGCGCCGGGCATGAGTGGCAGAATCATTTTCAGAATATCCGGCGCCAGGGGAATCACCCGGTCCTCCCGGGGTTCCAACACCCAGTGATCGTCCGGACCCATATCAATAAACGGCAGGGCATCCAGATCGCTGATGATGGGAAGGCACTCGGTCCCCGGTGTGGGCGGTTTCGTCCCGGTGACCAGCCCGGGAATATTTTGACGGGTTCACCCTTTTCCAGCCGGTCCAGAAATTTTTCAAGGATAAATTCCGATTCGCTGAGTGTGCATGCATCGGCATGTTCCAGCGCATCCCCGGGATTGACTTCAGGGTGAATCCCGCCCCAGATCACCAAGGCATCGGTGCGGGATTTAATGGCTTTCGTAAGCTGTACCGCCCGGTCCCTGTACTGGGACATGAAGGAGATTCCCACCACCTGGGAATCGGCGATTACCTCGATGATACCGGTGATGGCAGTTTCGGAATAGGAATACCGGAATCCGCCGCCATGTTTGAGTTTCTCAATGCCGCCCGGCAGAAAAATGCAGGTGACGTCATGTCCGATCTTTTTCAGGTATGCAGAGAGTGCCCGGATACCGAAGGCGCTGATGTCCGGTGGCGTGGGGGTCAGAAATGTGATTTTCATACGGTACCGGCTCCGATGGCTATTGGACAGGCGGGTTGTGAATTTTATGCTGTTTGCGGAGCACCTTTTCCCGGTATGCGTTATACATTTTGTCCAGGACGCCGGAGACTATCGGTCGTTGGAAAGTTTTAATCACCGGCTTTGCGCACATGGCCCGCAAAATGGGTCGTGGGATGGGTTTCGGGAACAGTGAATACATCAGATTGATGTAGTTGATATCCCGGCTGTTGTACTGTTGCCGGTACACGTCCCGGATATCATCGGAAATCAACCCGTCTTTCCGGGCCAGATCATACAGTTCCGTTCCCGGAAAAAATGTCAGATGGAAGATCTGAACATAAAACGGCGGCGGCAGTTTCAGCAGAAGCTGCAGGGTTTCATACTTGTCCTGCAGGGTTTCCCAGGGGTTATCCAGAATGAAATCGTAGATAGGCGGCCGGATCCGGGGGATATACTCGTTTAAAAGTTCCGCCATGGCGATAACGCGGTCATTGGGCTGATTCCGTTTATACAGGTCCTGAATTTTTTTTGAGCCGCTCTGAACACCAATCTGGATATTGGCCAGCCCGGCATCCACCAGCGGGTCCATCCGTTTCCGGGTGATGGTCCGGGGTTCCGCCAGGCACTGGAAGGACCGGCCGGCGACTTTTTTATACCGCCGGCTGAATTCCTCCAGTTCCGTCGAGGAGGCATCCAGGAAGGAATCGTCGGAAAAGGTGATCTCCTGAAACCAGGGCATCCGGTCCAGGATAATTCCCAGTTCTTCAATAATATTATCCACGGAGCGGCGCCGTATCCGCTGGCGTTTCGGGTAAATTCGCTGAAGTGCGTCCCAGCAGCAGTATGTGCAGTGATGGGGGCAGCCGCGACTGGCCAGGGTCTGGTAAAATAGCGCCGCCCGTCCCTTGGTGGGAGCGGACCGGGTGAGATATTCCCGGAGAAGTTCACGGTTCAGGGGTGAGATAATCTCCGTGGCCTGGTCCAGCACATGGTGGTTTTCCATATCGTAATCATTGAACGGGATGGTGTTGAGATCCTGAATCACCGGCCGGGGCGGATTGGAAATGATGGTATCGTTCTTTTTCAACCAGATATTGGGCATATCCTCCAGGGACCGGTTGTTTTCCAGCCGGTCCACCAGGTCCAGAATAGCGTCTTCACCCTCACCGATACAGACGATATCCGCGTAATCCAGACATTGCTCCGGCATGATAGTGGGATGAATCCCGCCCCAGACCACGGGAATGGACAGGGCCTCTTTCAGGTGCAGGGTCATGGAAGCGACCTGCTCGAAATAATTGGTCATCAGCCCGATACCGATGAGTCCTGCACCCCGGCAGAGTTCCGTCACCTGGTCCAGTATTTTATCGGAATATGAGGTGATGAAATCCGACCGCTGCTCGATTTCAGGGAACTGGTACGGCAGAAAAATCATACGGGTGGGGTGACCGGCTTTTTTAAGGACGGCTGACAGGCTGCGGAGCCCCATTGCGGACACGTCGGAATATGGCGAAATCAGTACAACTTCCATCGCCCGGGATAGTAGCAGAGGATTTTTGTTTGGACAAGCACCGGTTTGGGGATATTTTTTTGGGGGAGGGTCCGAGGAGACTGTCTCAAAACTCTGGGACTGATACGAAAGTGTTATTCTCGTTTCCCCTACCGTCATTCCCGTTTCCCCTGCTGTCATTCCGGCGAAGGCCGGAATCCAGGAAACATGAAGTATGAAAAGAGTCAGAAATAGTGATAACTGACAACCGATCGTACAAGAGCCTTGTTCTTCCGGTTCTCGGGATCCGGGAAATAATGGGAATTTGGATCCATTCCATTACGAATTATGAAAAGTGTTACCTTGTTTTCTCAACCAATTTTGCTCATAATTAGATGGGCTGTACAGTGTGCTAGTAACCAGATAATGAGCACTCAAGATTGAGAAAAAGGGTAACACAAGCTTAAGTGGTTTTAACCATGAATGCGGAAAGGGATGTTACCGATATACATGAGTCGATCACTGCTGCCACTTTCCAGGATTAGCCCAATTCAAGTCAGCATAACTCATGATGATACATCACTAATATAGTAACTAATGAAAAATGCGGGACCGGGATCGGGCAGACAATAAAAGAACCTTGTAATCTTGTGCTGACGTGTGTTTTTCATGATTGGCAATTTGAGACGACGGTGGTGAGTTTTTTGCATTGCGCCTGCTTTTATCATCGGCGGGACAATCAAGGGGTAAAATTATCGAGGTCAGCTCTTGCTACCATTCGGACCAGGTCCGGCACGGAATTGGCCGACATTTTTTCCATAATTCGTCTGCGGTGGGTTTTCACAGTACTTTCAGAAATATTGAGAGATTCCGCAATATGTTTATTGAGCATACCCTGAATAGCACACCCGAAAACCTGACGTTCACGATGGGTTAATGTATGAAACCGCCGGAGGATCTCCTCACGCTCAGCATTCTCAGAAAGAATGGATCGATGATCTTCCAGGGCTTCTCGCACCACCCGCAGAAGTTCATCATTTTCGACCGGCTTTTCAAGAAAGGTGATCGCACCGCCCTGAAGTGCTTGAACACTCATGGGAATGGTGCCTCTACCGCTGATAAAAATGATGGGCAGTGAGGAAGAAACGGCATTCAACTCGGCTTGAAGTTCCAGTCCGCTTTTTCCCGGCATCATGACGTCCAGGATGATGCAGCCGGGTCCGGTCTTGTGATTAAACACCAGAAATGTGTCGGCGGATTCAAAGGTTTGAACGGCATATCCCTCGTACTCAAAGAACCGTGATAGTGCCCGCCGAATCAGGGAATCATCGTCTATAATGTATATTGTTTCAATCAGGGATGTCATGGAGAATCTTCTGGTGTTACTGGAATTGAAAAGACACATCGAGTGCCTTGGCCCGGATCACTTTCAATACTCAATCGGCCATTGTGTGCATCAATGATGCTATTGCTTATCACCAGGCCCAGCCCGAGACCATGGGGTTTGGTTGTCACAAACGGTTCAAATATTTTCCGGCTCAATTCGGGATTAATGCCGGGACCGGTATCCTTCACGATCACTTCGACCTGATCATTTGTCTTTACTGACCGGGTTGAAACAGTAAGTGTTGGCTGGATTACAGGCGTAACTGTCATTGCATCAATGGCGTTTGATATCAGATTCACCAGGACCTGTTGAATCTGTATTCGATCCGCATTCACTCCCGGTAGATCCTCAGCCAGTTCCAAGTGAACACTAATCCCTGCGATGGAAATTTCGGAAGAAAGTAATGTTATTGTTTCCGCAATTACTTTACCGATATCCACTCGTGATCGTTTGATTGTTTTAGGTCCAAGCAGATCCCGGATTCTCTGGATCACTTCTTTCGCCCGCCGGTCGGCAGTGACAATATCACTCAGTATATCCTTGATCTCCGGACAGCATGGAAAATTGTCCTCTAAAACCCGCTGTGCTGTCTGAGCATTGGTCAGTATTGACGTTAATGGCTGATTGATTTCATGAGCAATTGTCGCAGCGATTTCACCCAGAGTCGTTTCTTTGGATATGCGCGCCAATTCCTTCCTGTGTTGTCTGTTCTGCTCTTCAATCTGTTTCCTCAGAGTGATATCCCGATTACTTCCTCTGACCCCCAGAAATTGCCCCTGTGAATTGGTCACCGGCTGGCAGGAATGCTCGATCCATCGAATGGAACCCTTCCGATGCGTGATCCGGAACTTCAGATCTCCCTGAGAAGGAATTCCAGGGTTGTTGTGATGATCCTGAAAATGCTTTTCTTTGGGCGGAAGATCATCGGGAAGGATGATACGGTTCAATAACCCGGGATCGTCCATGAATTCCTCAGCAGTATATCCGGTGATCCGTTCACAGGATGGCGAGACATAAAGAAGTTTGCGATCGGGATCTGTCCAGGATTCCCAGTCAAAGGTGAAATTCGCAATTGTGCGGTACGACTCCTCTGCCTGGCGAAGCTCTTCCTCAGTCTGCTTCTGCTTCTCGATAATTTGGCTGAGTGATTTATTCAAATTTTCGAGCTCAATGGTCCGTGACCGGACGATTTCCTCCAGATTTTCTTTCTGTTCCATCAACTGGATTTCCGACCGCTTCCGTTGCGTGATGTCCTCTGCGATAGTCAGAACCAGGACTTTCTCCCCATCCGGATTTTTGACCGCTGCATTGCGCGCCCAGACCCAGCGAACGGAACCATCCTTTTGCTGAAACCGAAACTCTGTCTCACCACCGCCGGTCATAAGAAATTCAAGCCAGCTCCTCTTTACACGCTCTCGATCATCCGGATGTACCGCCCGCAGAAAAACGCCAGGCTCCCGGTAATATTCTTCCCGGGCTACCCCTGTTATCTTTTCAAAAGCCCGGTTGATATAGACGGAGGAAGGATCAATTGCATCACGAACAACAATGATTCCAGAGAGATTTTCCAATATCTGACTCAGATATTCGCCACGTTCTCGAAAATCAATCTTGAGTTGGTCGGGAGGAGGAGGTGTTTTAGAATTCCGCTTCGTATCCACCGCATTTTTTATCCGCCGGAATAAAGCGGATTCGGATTTGATCTGTTCAGCAAGTTGATTTACCCCGGTACGCATATCTACACACGTATTTAAATCCGAGTTCTCTTTTCCAGGAGTGAGGGTGTGCACAGAAATTTGGTTGGTTACATAATGGTTGAAAATCCGCATCAATATTTCTGAGCTGTTTTCTATGCTTTCCGTCGAATCCAGTAAAATGACATCAGGAGGATCGAGTTCAACCGGATCCAGAGCATCAATCAATCCAAGAGCCACCCTGACCCTGAAACCTTCCGGATCTGTTTCCTGAAGCAGTCCGGCCTGGTGCTGTAAATTCCGCCCGATCACCAGGATTCTGATTTTGTCTGATTTATCTGACATTCACCGGTCCTTTGATATTCCATCACCCTCACTTCAAGAATAATATCTTATCATGGCAGGTGTGTCGAGAGACCTATGGTGGATCCATTTATCGGGATTCAAGCACTTTTCGTCTATTCGCCTATTCGTCTACTTCTCCTCACGGCAGCAGATCCACACAATTGTCCAATCCAAAAACGGCATTAAAGATTTGTTGCGCATCCCCGGCAGTGACCTCACCATCATCGTTACAGTCCGCAGCGCATACTTCATCCAACGTGGGGACAATCAGCTCAAGGACGATAGTAAACGCAATCTGAGCATCCTCCGCGGTATGATCATAATCAAAATTCACATCCCCGTCATGGGTGCAGGTCTGGAAAATGACGTACCCGACATTTTCAGCACTTGAATGTCCCCTTTCCGCGTCAGTACACTGGTCTTCATCAATGGCAAGATCAATGGCTGCCGAATCCACAGGGGAACGGCCATACATCACGCCCCAGCCGCCATCATCCCCGTTCACCCCGGCTTGTTGAACAATAGCCGAACGTATGGATCCCAGGGTTCCGCTGAGCGTATAGGTATAGGGGGGAGAATTATCGATCCCATTCACGGTTGCTGACCCAATTCCCACTTCGAATGCGATGTGATGAAAAAATCCGGTTCCCGCTTCTATAACCAGATATCCCAGTGTTTCGTCGAGTCGGGTTGTGTTTGAATCCTCAGACACCTGTTTTCCCACTGCCATGGATGATGCAGACGGGGGGGCGGCCCGGGTGACACCATCCCAGCACCAGAACGTGGACCAGTTTGCGTCATTGTACGTCTGGACCTGTCCCAGAACCACAGGATTTGAATATGTGTTGGCATATGACCGGGGTTCACCCATCCATGAGTTTTTATAATCGGTAACCGTCGAATTGAATTTGAGCGCTTCTGCTGTGACGCCTGCTGTATCGACGGAATAGACACCTTCTTCAAGGACAAGATAGTCAACGGTGATATCCGATAGTGCATTACCGTCACAGGGATTCTGCACCATGATATCGAAGCTGCTTCCCGACGCATTCCGGATCCTCGTTACGGCAGGAAAAGACGTCTCGTCATAGGAGGGGGAACATATCACCACCATGGAATCATAATTTATCTCAAGGTCAATTGTTGTCCAGTTACTGCCGGTAAGAGCAATTCCTGTTTGCAGTTTGGGATCAACAGGAAACGGTGGCTGTGTCGGTGTGGGTGTAATGGTCGGTGTGGGTGTAATTGTAGGTGTCGGGGTGGGTGG
>SWBX01001452.1_pt1 | contig 13645 bp, 8 predicted proteins | sample 4693051 | NCBI WGS metagenome assembly SWBX01 (sample SAMN10267272, study PRJNA491770) | bioreactor metagenome | isolation source: DHS bioreactor inoculated with marine | place: Japan: Omine Ridge, Nankai Trough | reverse complement strand
GATCTGACTTGTAATGTGAACCGATAGTAACGTGGATTCCCAACTGCTTACAAAATGGGTCGGCAACTTCTTGAGGCGAACCGGTGATAGCTACAATGAGCCAAGGCTCGTCGACGATTGCAAGTGCAACATCAATCAGTGTCTTTGGGAAGAGATAGACCTGACTCCCCACTCTCAGCGCTCTTGCTGCAGCCATTCTCTTGACGCGTTTTTTATCTACTCCCCTAAATACATCGGGAATGATCGTGATGAGGATATTGATAACAACCGAGAAATTGAGAACGCGGTTTTTGTATCCGCTGATAGCTTTGCGCAATGGCAGAACAATCGGACGTTTCTCGGGATAGTACTTGGCGATAATCAACACCAAAACAATAAGTAATTGCCATTGATAAACTGTGCCATCGATATCAGTAAAAAGAATACGTTTTGCACCTCTTGCTCTTAGAGCCCGAGCAACTTCGCGGATTTTGCTTTTCTGCATTTTCCACTCCTGTCAAAGATCTGTGGTGACGCTAGCAAAAAACCACTTAGTGGTCAAGATTGATGAGGTGGGTTTTGCAAGTGAACAGTGGTTGACTACTGGGATATTTTTATGTTAAATAGACATTATCTTGGAGGAAAAATGAAACAAGATACTTTGAAGCTCGCTAAAAATCCTCTGTGCAACTGTAAGCCAGAGGATCGCTTGCAACGTCCTACTTGTTGTTTTATGTGTCGATATTGTGGTAAGCGTATTCGCCAACAGTTCATCAAACAGCATGAAGAGAATTGTGAGAAAAGATATGCTATTGATGTAATCGGATTAGAGCCACAAGATGAGTCCTGAGCTCAATCTCATTTGATGGACTTAAGTGACAATGTCACAGACTACAGTTTCGATGTCCATCAAAAAAACTCCAGCACTTGCTGGAGTCTTTTATTGTCTAAACCTTGATTAAACCTGATTACGAGCCTAATTAAGCATGATTACTATATTGAACAAATATTATATAAAAAAAACTAATCCTATAGTAATCAAGGAAATTTGATTGTGAATCGAGATACGTAGTTCGCGAACGACGTATCGAGTTAATCAAGGTTCAGACGTTCATCGATGAGTTTTGAAAGTGTTTCGAGATCTGGGTTGCCTTCGATGAAGGCGTTGTTGATTATGATTGTTGGTGTGCCGGTGACTCCCAGGTTGCGACCGTCGTTGCGGTCGGCGAGGACTTGGTCTATGGCGTCGGATGAGTCTAGACAAGAGGAAAAAGAATCTGAGTCGAGGGCTAGCTCTTTGGCGTAAGACTCTAAACTTGGACGAGTAAGATTTTTTTGATTTTCAAAAAGTAAGTCTGACATCTCGAAGAAGTTACCTTGCACTCCGGCGCAAAGAGCTGCGACTGAGGCTTGGACTGCGTGAGGATGAATTTCGTGGAGTGGAAAGTGACGGATAGCGTAGCGGATTTGTCCTTGATATTTTTCTTGCATTGGTCCGATAACTTGCTTGTGATAGATCGCACAAGCAGGACATTCGTAGTCGAGGAATTCGATGATTGTGACTTTGGCATCATCCGGGCCTTGAGTTGGAGTATGAGACCCTAGTGCGATGATTTCGCCTGGGACTTCTTCGGCTTGTGTTGATGTAGCATCTGATGGAGGTTTGAGTGAATCTATTTGACCTTGGTTAAAGTCTGGATTGATTGGAGGTGCTTCGACTGGTTGAATAAGCCAAGCAAAAGCAACGCCACCAATCACAAAAAAAGTTGCAAGTGACATACCGATAACTTTTAGCTCTTTTGCGCTTTCTGATTTTTCTAAAGATAACTTACGATCAAAAAATACAAAAATGAAGATAGCTGTGGCAGAGATAGCAGAGACTAGGCACCAAGAACAAAATTGCTCGATGATGAAGTATTGAATGTAAGTTAGGATTGTTGATTCAGCAAAGCCTGCGATTCCAAAGAGTAGTTGCGCGAGGCGAGCCAGACCCGGTTTGTAATCTGGAGCATATGCACGCGCAATGAGGATTGTGAGAACTGCAAGATAAAAAATAACGCCAAAGACTGGAGTTGGAATGCCAAACATACTCGCCCACTCTGATGCTCTTACAGCGTCACAGCCATGGACGAGGGTGCCGCATTTTAGTGCAGCGCCTGTGGTGTATGTATAGAGGAGGTAGGAGGATGCAAAAAGACCAGCTAGTGCTGCGAATAGGATTCCACGGCGAGAGTATGTGATGATTTTTGGTGACATAGTTTTTTTGGGAACAAACAGGGACAAGTCGCGACTTGTCCTTACTGAGGACACGTCTCCGGATTCCAGAGTCCGCGGAGGTTTTCTTTGGCTTCGGACTCTAGTTTGCGGAGTAAGGCTTTTCGTTCGTTATTTTGAGGGAAAGATACATATGCATACGCATAACCTTTGGCGACCATTTCAGCATTTACATCCGTTCCATCAGCGAGATAGATATTACGCAATAATCGGCCGTATTTGTCAATTTCGTCAGCTTCGGGATCTGCCTCGAGGAAGATGCGTTGATTGTTGAGCAGGCTTTTAGCAAAGTTGGAAGCTTCTTTGCCGAAGCACTCTACAGGCCGGCGAGGGTCGACAGTTTCTGGGGTGTTAATGCCAAGAAAGCGGACTTTTACTTCGTGATTAGGCTCAGCGTCAAGTTTAGCAACCAGTGTGTCACCGTCGACAACTCGGATGACCTGGGCATTAGTTGCTATGGTTGAGGATGTTACTTTGGTGACAATGACAGGAGTTGAGGTTGAGGTTGGCGTTGGAGTGGACGCTGACTCTGGTGAGGTTTCGGGAGAGTTCTCCAAATTCCAATTAGCAATTAGGATCATGACAATGCCGGCAATGATTCCAAAAATAAGACGAGCTGTTTTACGTTTCATGGATACAATCTTAGCACAAAACAAAAAGACCCGATAAGCGGGTCTTTTTGTTTTGAAGTGTAAATTTACGCTTCTGGAGTTGCTGCAGGAGCATCTGTTGCTGGAGCGTCAGTTGCAGGAGCATCTGTTGCTGGAGCGTCAGTTGCAGGAGCATCTGTTGCTGGTGTAGCTTCTTCAGTTGCTTCTACTGTCTTTTCGTCGTCAAACATCATAGTATGTATTCAGTTAAGATTTATTATATAAATTTATTTAGGCTTGTGCCTCTGGCTTTACTTCTGGAGTTGCCTCCTCAGTTGTTTCAGGAGCTTTCTGCTCATCTGTGTTGTCGTCAAACATCATAGTATTTCAAAAGATGCTTAAGAATTAGCGTGCGTCTACTATAGCACGAAATGGCTAAACTGTCAATACTTAGACCTAAAATCCTGTCAAGACTCTAGGCAGAACTAGGCAGAAGTACTAATTCATCGCCCACTAATGTAGAATAGTTTTTATCTATGATAGATCATAAATTTGAAGGATTAATTTTTTCGGCAGAGCTTGACGATTCCGAAATTCCAGTTTTAGACCTTCATGGTTATACACATAACGAAGCCAAGTATGAGATTGAAAACTTTTTAAGTCACGAACATGCACAAGGTAAAAGAAAGAATGTCATGGTAGTAAAAATCATTACAGGCAGTGGTAGTGGTAGGTTACAAGACACATTAAAAAAAGTTTTATCTAGTAAAAGTTGTGATTTCATTGAGTTTTACAGAAATCAAATGCAACCACTCCCAAGTTCTGCTGTAACTTTTATTGTGCTAGCGCCGAATTCATAAAAAATATAACAAAATAACAGCTGATCTTTTTAATAAAAAATGATGAGACGAGCTCTCATTTTTTGTTTATTTTGAGGATAAAATTCACTGTTATATATATAATATATAGGGTATAATACTTGTGTATAATTATTTATTAATTTATTTGAAAGTATGGAAATTTTCCTTTGGGAATATCTCTTCTTTGTTGTAGCGGCTTTTGTAATACTTGTATCGAGCTCGGCGGCGAGTCTCTTTTTTGTTACATATCGCTATGAAAAGATTCTTCAAGTGTTTTGGCGTGCAATAGGTTTCTGCGCAATAGCCATTTCATTTGTTATGCTCATTCTTGAGCGCAAGTTCGCTTTATTCGGTCTCCCGGCAATAGCATTCCAGCTATTTGGCTTTTATAGTATTTTCCGTGGAGTTAAAGCAGAACCTAGTTTATCTCATTTAAAAAAATAAAATTTATTTACCGCACTTTAGTGTGTTCTTTAGTTTAATCTATGACCAAGAAAGCCCCATCCAAGCGTAAGTCCAACAGGACGCGCAAGGACAAGAAACAAGAGAAAGGCCACATCTTTCGTTGGATCTTGTTATTCGCTGCGTATCTTGCAGCAATCGTCATCCTGGCGATAATCTATTTCTACTCACCCAGCTATTTTGCTGCGGTTCTAGGTGCACTGTCTGCACTTTTTATTTTACTCACCATCGTGATACAGGTTCGTCGTTACAGGGAAGATCGCATCAGGCAAAATATGCTTCCTCTACTTGGTTACATATTTTTGTTTGCATATGCACTTGCACTCATTTTGTATCGATTGCCAAACCTAGATATTGTTTACTTCCGTCAGTTTACGTTTGAATATAGCAGTATCTGGCAATTCATGATTGTAACCTCATTCCTTGCCTTCTTATTGTTAGCTATTTGGGCATGGAACTTCATTAAAGTTCGTGAATTCTTACGAACCTATGTTGTATTTTTAGTGTTAACCATTGGTGTCTCATGCTTGGGCGCATTAATGTTTACCGTACTTGTCTTTGATATTGTTAAGGGCAACAACTTAGATTTGATGAATCAGGGTGCAAAAACCCAGCAACTAATTTTAACAGAGAGATCCAATGCGGCCCTCTTTGTTGCCAGAACTGTTGCAAATGACGAAAACATAAAAGCAAGCATTACCCAAAATACAGCTCAGGAATTATCAAAACAGGCTAGTTGGTATTTTGAAGAAGCTGGTTTGGATCTTTTATACATCTACAATAAATATGGAGAAGTTATAGCAAGCCCAGGAGAACTACGAGATTTAGGTAGAGTGATGAATGAAGATTCATTAGTTGCTTACACCATAACCGAGCGACAACAGATAAAATCTTTTGACACAAAAGCTGGTGTTTTATCTCCAGTACTTGTTACAAGAGCATTAACTCCCATCATGCAAGGTAGCCAGGTTATTGGAGCAGTTGAAACAAGGCATGTATTTGATAATGCATTTGTTGACTTCTCAAAAGCTAGAACTGGTTTAGATACAACAATTTTTTCAGGTGATAAGCGATCAGCTACAACAATTCGAACTAGTGATGGAATTTCAAGATGGATTGGTAGTTTGCTAAATAATGAAGAAATTGAGGAAACAGTGTTAATTGGAGGTAAAGCTTATCGAGATATTGTTGATCGCCTTGGCATACCATACTACAGCGCTTTTGAGCCGGTTAGAAATATCAACGGCGAAATCATTGGTATGGTTGCGGTTGGTGTACCTACAAATATTTTACTCGAAGATACGAGGCAACAATTATTAACCACATTCTTGACGCTAACGATAGTTTCTTCTTTGGTGGCACTACTTGGTTATTACACGGTACACATCTTTTATCTTAAGAAGTCCTAGGGGCAACACATTATTACATATGAATGCTAAAAATAAGTTATCGTACATCTTCCTGATCTTCTTTGTTGCCTTTCTTCTTGCGGCGGCTGTATCAGCAGCTGTCACTCAAATGTCGTTCTTTGGCATTAGAGAATTTGTCAGGCAACAATTTATTCAGGAAAGAGAGTACAAGGTTACCGTTTTTTACACGGATCCTGTTGAGTATGCCTTTGATGTCTTGAAAATCGACATCAATACAGGTGGTACAAAATTACGTAAACCAAATTCTGAAGCATCGGTTATTGGTTTGAACTATGCAGATATTCCAGCGGGAAATAAGTTAACTGCTTTTGATGAGCAAGCAACTGTACCGCGCGGGGCATCTATTAAATACCAGATTAGTTCTGATAGAGTTTATTGGTACTATCATGATGGCAATGATTGGGCGAAAGTTAAAGACTGCGCATCTTGTGGCAATACAGCCGCAGAGATGAATACTTTCTTGCCTTATTTTGACATGCCAACTGATGGCTTGCAGATTAAAACTTTGCTCCGTGGGGCTGAGCAGAGTCCAATACTCAAATCCATCACTTTTACAGTGAAGGGGAAATCTTCGGAAGCATTTTTACGAGCTGATCAAGTAAATCAGGATCGTTATATTTTTGGAGCTGCAGCAACGGCTTACCAGCAAGATTCTTGTGGTTATGGTTTTACTGGCGACAATGTTATTCGTGCGCTCTTACCTTCGGCTGGAACTGCAGTAACTTCGAGCCAAACATTGCAAGCCTACTATAATGATGACAATGCAATGTTACTTGGTGTTAGAAAAAATGTAATTAATGATACAGGAGGCCAGACTGAGACAAATTATACAGTTTCATCAATGCCAGCTAATCCTGGTGCAGTGAATAATCCAGATGTTGGATCTTCAACCCTAAACGGTGACGAGGCTGGTGCTGATAATTTAGATTGGCCAGTATTCCCTGCTCTATTTGTTACAGATGTTACTAGCGATCCATCAAGTAAAGCTGGAGATTGGCAAAACGGCGGAACACCAGTATTACCTGATGATGTTTTTGGAACATGGCGTGCAGCTGTAAGAACACTTGATAAGACTCAGAATCCAGAAGATGTAACGATTGCCTCTGATGGTAATCCTACAGCTAATAACTGGGACTTAGATGGTGGTGACACACCTCCAGGCGGTTTACCAAATGGTGGATGGAGCGCTGAAACTAGATGGGAAATTGATGATTTAAATTTAGACTCAGGTCACACTTACCGTTTACAGGTTTTGATGCATGGAGGACAGGACGGAACACCTCCAGGTGAAAAATGTGAACCAGATGTTGAATTAATAAGTAATGGAGGTTTTGAAGTACCTTTGGTACAGAGTAATTCAAATTGGGATATTTACCCTGATAGTTATCCAAACATGAACTGGAGAGTTGACTGGGTAAGTACTGCAACCACATATAAAAATCATCCTCGCCCTGACACAGCAAGACTCGAGTTACATAGAGGTGTAAATGGCTGGGAAGCGGGCGGAGGTAGCCAGTATGCTGAGTTAGATACTGATTGGGATGGCCCAGGAGGATCTTTAAGTGGTGAACCAGCATCCGTTAGAATCTATCAAGATTTGTCGACAATACCTGGTTACAAATACAAAGTTAAATTTAAGTTTTCTCCAAGACCTGGTACAAATGAAGCTAACAATCAACTTGAATTACGATGGGATGGATCTATAGTTGATACTATTTCTGCTGCAGGTGGTAGCTGGGTTAGCTGGAATGAATATGAGTATGAAGTAACAGCTTCGGCTTATATTACTAGAATTGAATTTAGAGATGTTGGTGTTGCCAACTCACTTGGTACATTTGTTGATGAGGTTAGTGTTAAATGTCAGCAACCACAGTGTGATACTAATGCAAAATTAAAGATTGACTTCACACGAATCGAGAACCAGAACAATGGTAATTCAACAGCTAACACTTATGTTGGCCCTGCTGCAACTGCTTATGGCGATGGAGTTGAAATCCCACTGACTGATGGAAGCGGTCAATTTATAGTTGATGGTGGTTTTGATCTTAGTGTTCCAGGTTTAGTGCTAGAACGTGGCGTAAACTTTGTTCATGTCTTACTTGAAGGTAATCAGAGATCAAAAGATTTAGAAATTGTAGACAATTTGTTGACTTTCAACGATGCAATTACTACAAGTTTCGAGAATGACACTCAAGAACCTTTGGAAAAACAAGGCGATGGTATTTATGCTGATGCTGCCGGACAAGATGAAATCTATCCAAATCTAGGCACAAATCAGGTTGAATCATACATGCGTGTGAATACGCGTAATGATGGTTACTATCTATATTATGAATGTCAGGAGACTGCATTTTGTGGAGATAGCATCTTAGATGATGGTGAAGAATGTGATGATGGTAATAATGAAGATGGAGATGGCTGTAATGCTATTTGTGAAATCGAAGAAGGATCTGTAACTGTTGAAGGTTGGAAAGTTGAATGCTTGGAAGAATCTGACTTGCCCAATTGGGGCAATGGCGGACCAAGTATTACAGCTACAACAGCTATTGATTATGTCGAAAATAGTAATGAAAAATGTGAGCTAGTGCCTGACTGGGAATTTGAATGGAATCACAATAAGAAGGTTGTGGATGGTGGTTACATTGGCCCTGCACCAAGTGCGCAAAACTGGAATGGCTTTGATACTCCAACTACACAAAATGGCCCAGCTAAAGTTGTTTTAACAGAAACTGAACTTAATAGTGATTCGGAAATCTGGCTTAGAGAAGTTTTAAAACAAGGTTTCATTCCTTTCACATCACCTCCAAAGGGATTAAAGGAAGACAATGTAACCGCTGAGTTCTATTGTGAAACTGATGTTATTAATTACGACAACTTAGAATGGATTCGTAACATGGAGGTTGGCAACACATATTATTGTGTAGCATTTAACGCTCCAATTGTTGAACCTCTTTGTGGTAATGGCGAACTTGACGCTGGTGAAGAATGTGATGATGGCAATAACACCAATGGCGATGGTTGCTCTTCGACTTGTAAGGATGAAGGAACATGTATTGGTTGGGATTGTTTGGATGGCCTAGAGAAAGACTTCTTCACGACTGGCAGATATGGCGACAATATTGGACATGCTGGAGCTTGGGAACTCGCTATCTGGGAACATATTGATGGAACTGATGATGACTATGTACGTGAGGAAGACAATTTTGCTTGGTTGAGTGGCGCGGACTATAACTTCTCTATAAGTTATGACCCAACTGATGGTAAAGTACTATATAGCGTTGGCGGTAAGACAATTAGCTGGTTTTATGAAGCACAAAAAGCTTTTGAGTTTATAATCCCTTTTGCTAAGGGTGACGCAGACGGTAATTCTGTAACACTTAAAAACATGGTGCTAAATGGCTCCCCTGTTGCTGATATTACAACTGCCGATAACTATGTTGGACGCAAGATCCCACTTAGTGACGCCGAGCAAGTTAATGGATTTACAATTACCGGTACTGTTAATTTGACTTGGAGTACTGATCCAAAGAATGAGGTTCCTGGCTTCCATATTTTTGCCATGAATACCCATGATTTACCTGGAGGCGAGACTTGTAGCGACTATCCTTGTGGCGATGGCAAAGTTAATGTTTGTCACTTCCCAGATCTACCAGCCGAAGGAACTCTATGTGTATCAAATAGTGCTTTACAATCTCATCTAGACCATGGCGATTATTGTGGACCATGCCAGGGTGGAGATGACGATGATGCTAATGATGATGACGAAGGCACAGCCTGTGAAGCAATGGTTTCTTATTGGCATTTAGACGAAGCAAGCGGTACTACATTCACTGATAGTGAAAATGGATATGATGGATCATGTAGTGGTGATAACTGTCCAGCTCCTGTCGCAGGTTATCTAGATGGTGCTCAATTATTTAGTACTGATGATTATATTGGTACTGATGACATTACTGAGCTTAATCAGACAACTAAGTTTACTATCGAAGGATGGTTTAAAGATGGCAATACAAATGCATATAACCGTTTATTCCATAAAGGTGATGATTTGAGTAATGACGTTTCTGCAGCAAGTTACAGTGGCGATCTATACTTTGAAGTAGGCAATGGAACAAACTCCTATGGTAAATGGGATGCTTATCAAGAAAACATTAATAATGATTCTTGGTTTCATGCGGTATTCGTTTTTGATGGAAGCGGTTCAACTAATCAAGAACGAATGAAGTTGTATGTAAACGGAATTGAACGCTCATTAACATTCTCTGGCACAATTCCTCAGTATACTGCTGACTTATCTGGATATGACTTTATAATGTCGAAAGATGATACTCATCCTTGGAACGGCGTAATTGATGAGGTTGCACTATTTAGCTATGCATTTAGTCAGTCAGATGTAACAGAACATTATGGAGCTCAAGGTTATTGTGGATACGAAGGTGGAGATGATGATGACGATGAATGTGACAATACGTGTCATGCCCCTGATAAAACAGCCTGGGTTGATAGTGATAAATCAAGTGAAACTAATTGTGACGAAGATAAACTCCATATTAGAGTCAAGAAAGATGGCGGTGATGTAGATCTTCGAAGAACATATTTACACTTTGACGACACTCCAACTCCTACAACAGGTGAAACTGTAAGAATACGTATCACTGCAGATGCAAAAAGCTCTGAAACCGTAGGCGTCTACGCTGTAACCTGGAATGGATCTTGTATAAATTGGAATAGCGCTCCATCTGTGGGATCTTTGATCGATACAACTACTATAAGTAGTGATGGTTATGCTTACTTTGATGTAACTTCAGTTTCTGGTGGATCTTTGGATATAGTTCTTAAAATGGTTGATGAAACATTGCCATCAGGAGTTGATGAAAAACATATAGATTTTACCGACCCATGTATTGGACTACAGTGTGATGACAGTGATGACGATGACGCTAATGATGACGATGCGAATGACGATGATGATGAACCTCCAATGTGTAGCGAAGATCCATGTTCAAATGGAAAGAACTATGTTTGTCATTACCCAGGTACACAACAAGAAATGACACTTTGCGTTTCTTATAATGCAATCCCAGCACATATGGATCATGGTGATACATGTGGCCAGTGTCCAGCGGGCGATGATGATGACGCTAATGATGACGATGATGACCCCGGATCTTGCTATGACTATTGTACTGACTTAGGTTATGATGGCGGTCAATGCAAAACCAGTGCTAGCTCTTGCGTACAAAGTGGAGGCACTTATGAATCTGGTGGTGATCAGTTTTGTAGCGCGAACAGCTTAAGCTGTGCAACATATAGCTGCCCTTCTTTGCCTAACAAATGTTGTTGCTCAAACCCTCCAGGTGATGACGACGATGATGGTAATGATGATGACAGTGACGACGATGATGACCCATCTAACGTTTGTTATTTTGCAAAATCTAAGAATACAGAGTTTTACATTCCATTTAAACAGAGCTCATCTGGTGATTACCCAACCAAGGGTAAGAATAAGGATAATGTAAACCTAACAAGTAGCAACCCAACATCTGATGGATACTTGAATCTTGATATAGATTTTGAAAATCTACCAACAGACTTCTCGAATGCAAAACTTTATGTTCAGTTTACAGATCTAGACTTGCAAGGTGACGAGATAAAGAGTGGTAGTAAACGTGGAACTTTATTTGAAACATTTAAATTGATGGATGATAATAATAATGTTTTAGATACTCTTGATGATAATGACTCACAAGATGATAACTTCACTTGGACCAAAAGCTTATCCAATGGATTATTTGGTAGCTCTGATTTAACTCTAAAGACTAAGTTTACCGCTGAGGTTAAACTTACAAAGGGTTCACCACTAAAGGTTAGTAATTCCAAAGAAGCCATTAAGAATGTAAAGATTTGTGGTGATACTAACCAAGGTGATGATGACGATGATGAAGAGGAGAATGGTTCTGGTTGTAATAAATGTGATGGAAAAGTAACCACGCTTACGATGCAATACAATGGTTCTCATGCAGCGTTTGTAAAAGTTGTTCAGAAAAAGAATAGCAAGGTTCTGTTTAACCAAGTAGTTTCACCAGGCGCTCAATTCTCTTTCACAGGACAAGATAAAGGAACACTAAGTACAGAGATCACTCTTTATGTGAATACTGTGCAAAATGCCAAAATTCATACAAGCTGTTCGGATCCAATTGGTCCTGGGCTTATTGCAGGAAAATTCTTGGTAGTATCTGGTGATAGTAAGAATGGTGGCACACTTTGCCCACTATCCCCTATCTCTCAATTAAACCTTCCAGGACAATTGATGATGGCTATTGGTAGTGATGATCATGATGGTGACGTTGGCATGGCTTGTACGCTAATTACAATCCCAGATGAAAATCAGTCCCCTCCTGTTGCTAATCCTGACTATGTAACTACTACAATTAATACTGCAGTTCTAATTGATGTCCCAGCAAATGATACTGATCCAGATAATGACTTGGACCCAGGAAGTGTTACAACTACAACAAGTCCAACGAATGGATTTATTAATAGCATCGATGATATTACTGGTGAAGTTGGTTATGCACCAAATCAAGGATATGTTGGAAATGATACATTTAACTATCAGATTTGTGATTATTTAAGCAAATGTGCAACTACAACAGTATATATAGTAATCTTGGATGATGGCGAACCTATCCCACCAACAGCTTTAAACGATACTGCTACAACAACACTGAACACTTCTGTGGGTATCTTCGTAATGAGTAATGACTCTGATGTTGATGGTTATCTAGTAACTTCTACAATCAATATCACTAGCCTTCCAACACATGGCACAACGACTTATATTAACCCTGTAACTGGTGAGATTATGTATCAACCAGATACTGGTTATCATGGCGCTGATAGCTTTGTCTATGAGATCTGTGACGATGATGGATTGTGTGACACAGCAACTGTTGATATCACCATCTACCCGGATGACGACCCACCAGGTGATGGGCCAGAGGCTTTTGATGATTTTGCGACAACGCCTGCAAATACTCCAGTTGTGATTGATGTTGTGATTAACGACACTGACCCAGATAATGAATTAGATCCAACAACAGTAACTATTCTAACCAATCCTACATGGGGCAATGTTACAAATATTCACACAACGAGTGGACATGCAACATATGAACCTGATGCAGGGTTTGTGGGTTCTGATACCTTCAAGTACCAAATATGTAACTTGAGTGGCCAGTGTGATACTGCACTTGTTACCATAACTATTTCTGGCGGTGGTGGCGGTGGTGATTATCCTCCAGTAGCTGTAAACGACACGTATACAACACCACTAAACACACCTGTGACCTTTAGCGTACTAGATAATGACTTTGATCCTGATGGATATCTTGTCCCAAGTACATTAAATGTTACCTCTCCAGTTAGTAATGGCGCCCTAACATCAAGTGGCACTGACATGACATATACTCCAAACACAGACTACTTTGGTTCTGATCTATTTACCTATCAAATCTGTGACAATGATGGGCTATGTGATAATGCAGTTGTAACTATTAACATTACAACTGGTGGTGGTGGAGATGATGATGATTCTGACGATGATGATGACACTCCTCCAGGGAGGTTACTTCCACCAATTGCCAATGATGATAATACAACCACTGATATTGACGTGCCTGTCGAAATTGTATTGCTAATTAATGACTATGATCAGGATGGATATATCTTGCCAAACTCGACACGTATTATTATAGATCCAACAAATGGTACTATCACTTCAATTGATGATACTACTGGCAATGTTGTTTATACGCCTGATTCTGGATTTGATGGAACGGATCGCTTTACCTATCAAATCTGTGACAATGATGGTTATTGTGATGTAGCAGAAGTTGCTGTTGTTATTGCACCTCCTCCAGCACTTATCGTACCTCCAGTTGTATTAGATGCTACAGAGCCACCTGGCCCACCAGGACCTGGAATTGGCATCAATCCACAACACTGTAATATTACGCTAGCAGCTGCTCCAACTATTACTGTAACTGGG
>SWBX01000368.1_pt1 | contig 13680 bp, 11 predicted proteins | sample 4693051 | NCBI WGS metagenome assembly SWBX01 (sample SAMN10267272, study PRJNA491770) | bioreactor metagenome | isolation source: DHS bioreactor inoculated with marine | place: Japan: Omine Ridge, Nankai Trough | reverse complement strand
AGAAGCGGGAGATTAGCAGATCGCGGTTTCTCTTTCAGGCTCTCCCGAATCCGCTGCTGGATAGAGGTATAGTCACTCTCTTCTGGGGTTTCTGCCATCTTGGCCCGGATGGGATTGAGGTCAACATAACCCATGCAGGTTAAAACAGCGGCCTCATCAAGTAGGGCTTGAGATTTGAACCTTCCCTCCCAGAACCGTCCTGTGCAGTTGTCCTCCTCATTGGCCTTACGCGCCAGGTGCTCGTTCAAACAGCGCATAAACCAGGAGATATCAGAGAGGCGTTCACGCCAATAATCCAAAATCTTCTGAACCTCACGGACCTCAGCCTTTGTGGTGGTTTCCCCTTGGACATAACGGCTTACCAGAACCGGCAGGGAGAAGAGCTGTTGCCAGCGTTCCATCAACTCCTTTTCAGACCAGTTATCCGCTGTTTTGTGCTCAATACGCAGGACCAGGTGGTAGTGGTTCGAAAGAACCGCATAGGCGGCGATATCAATGGCAAAGATGGAGGAGAGTTCAGACAGACGTTCAACCACCCACGGCTTGCGGTGCTCGTAGTTCTTTCCGGTCAGTGAGTCTTCGCCACAGAGAAAGGCACGACGAACACAGCGACTTATGACGTGATAGTAGGGGGTGGCATCCAGTGCGATGAGTTCCCTTCTGGCGCGGGTCATTGTTCTTCTTCCTTGAAGTTGTGTTGTGAAATCAGTTTATTCTCATTATTATTAATGTCAATTGATGGGTCCCCGTTTTTCCCAACACAGATTTACGCACACTGCGCATACTATTCTGCTCCTAACTTTTTTTGACTATTATCAAGAAAGTCTGGCGCGAGTCCCACCAGACCATGGGCAAAAAACAAAACTGTGAACTAGAAGCATTTTCAATACTATCTTTACAACTTACAGCTTATATAATTGTTATTGAGCGGAACTTAATAGAACGGACCTTACATAGAACGGACAATCACCAAAAAAGATCTGCGATACAGACATAAATATTAGTGCGGCCACGTCTTAGGCCAGGCACTAATAAGCCGTAACAAAGAGGTCGTCATGAAACAACTGCTCACCCTCGCGTTTATCGCTGCCATCCTATCTGCCTGTGGCGGTGATCCCACATACCAAGCCAAAGCCTCTGCTGCTAAAGCAGCTGCTCCGGCTCCTGCCGCCGAAGCCCCAGCTCTTGAACAGAGCGCCATGGAGCAAGCTATTGAAAAAGAAATTGAACCAGCAAAAGATCAGGCCACTGCGGCAGTCAAACAGGTTGCAAAAGAAACCGCTACTGAGGCTAAAACTGACATGGCTATCAACATAGCCATAGGAACTGCTAGAAGCATGATTAAATAATAACCCGGACAACCCACCGCTACTTTAAAGGGTTGGTTGGTATGGGCTTTAAACTCAAGGCCACCTGCGCCAAGATGGGCTATCAGAAAACCCTGAATCTCACTGTGTGCCAGAAGCTGTTAAGCGGCTAGCCACCACTCTACCAATCCACTTCCATCAAACCTAAATCAGTCTGACTGGTATTTCACATGCCTGGGTTTTAGGATTACGGCTTAGATTGGTGGCTGATTAGGTAAAAACTGCTGTTTGGGATTTCAACTGTAGGTCCTATGGTGAATACAGTGGACACACGTAATTTGAAGTAGACTGTTTTGTGGGTGGGTGTCTGTTTTATTTTTCTACTGAAAATATTGCCGCCTGGCAACTAGTACTCCAACAGGCCAACCCTTCGGGCGCTACTGTGGTGTAACGACAGTTTACAGCAGCATAACGCCAGGTTCACGTAATCGATCACGCTATGTCAAAGTTTGAACTGTGTCACCAGGGCCCGCAATTTATCGCCCAGGGCAGCCAATCCCTGGCTCTTGTCGGCTGTCAGGCTGCTGCCTTCCATAGCTTCTTCAGACAGTTCGGATATACGTATTACACTACGGTCAATCTCTTGTGCAACGATGGTGTGCTGCTCCGAGGCTGTAGCAATCTGGGTGTTCATATCCATGATGGTGGCAGCCGATTGTACTATGTTGTCCAGTGCCTCACCGGCACGGCTGGCTATCTCCCCAGTCTGCTTGGCGGTCGACAAGCCACCGTTCATTACTTCTACTGCATTGCGGGTGCCGCTTTGCAAATTTTCGATGATGCTGTGAATTTCGCTGGTCGATTCCTGGGTTCTGCTGGCCAGGGTACGCACTTCATCGGCAACCACTGCGAATCCACGCCCCTGCTCTCCGGCACGCGCCGCCTCAATTGCGGCATTCAGCGCCAGTAGGTTGGTTTGCTCGGCAATGCCACGGATTACATCAAGCACCGAGCCGATGGCCTCACTGTCCGCCTCCAGTTTATTGATAACCTCCGCCACTTCGGTCACTTCGGCAGCCAGGGTGTCGATGGCGCTCACGGTTTCGGCCATGGCGTCTTTACCCTGCACCGCTTCGCTGTTGGCTTCGCGGGCGGCGGTGGCGGCCGCATCGGCGCTCTGGGCGATCTCCCTCACTGTCGTAGCCATCTCGGTGACGGCGGTTGCCACCTGTTGGGTCTCCTCCCGTTGTCTGTTGGCGCTCTCGCTGTTACGGTGGGAGAGAGCAGACAACGAGTTAGTGGCGTCGTTGAGTTCATTCATTGAATCACTGGTATGAATCAGTGTCTTTTGGATCTTGCTGACAAACAGATTGAACGCCGTCGCCACCTTGGCAATTTCATCGTTGCCCATTTCCGGCAGGCGTTGGGTCAGGTCGCCTTCTCCCTCTGCGATATCCTGCATGGTCGCCCTCAGACGGTTGATCGGGAGAATAACCCGCAGCACGATAAATATGCACAGGGCCGCCAGGATCAGGATACCGATGACCGTCATGCTGCCCGTCTGGATCCAGACCAACTCGCTGGCAGTCAACTCGATCTTTTGTTGCGCTTCGCTGTTGGATTTAGCACTTTGTTTGTTGACCACTGCGAAGTTGCTCTTCAGACTCTGGGTGATTGTCTGGGCCACCGTCTGCAGCGCCTCTTTCACCTTGATCCCACTGTCGCCGATCAGCTTATCGAAGCGGGACTGCATCTCTGACACGCGCTGGTTCACCGCCTCCACCGATACCCCCAGATAGACAGATCCGAGGTTCTTGCCATCGAACATTATCGGCTTGGTGATCTGCTTGATGCCGGGATCCGCCGCCGCCGCTGACAACAGCTTGTCCAGGGGGGTTCTGCCTTTGCCCTTGCCAATCAAGGCCTTGACCAGTGGGTTGTTACGGTTGACATAACGGGTGTAGGCTTTTTTATTATCTGGGCGCATGTAGACGGCGTAGACCACACGGGGATTACTGTTTGCGACCTTGACATAATCCACCAGGGTAGAGAACTTATTACCGAGGATGGCCTCGGCGGAGACCGCGGCAAGCATGTTCGCCAGGGCGTTGGCAGTCTCCATCAAAGAGTCGTTCAGAACCTGTTGGGTGACTTTCAGTTCACCCTGCATGCTGGACGTCAGATAGTCAGCCAGCGCCTTTCTCGTCTCTTGTTCAGTGTTTACAATCGATACCGTTACCTGTTCCAGATTGCGGTCGAGGGTCTGTTCGATCTTTTGCTGCCCGTCCTGCAGACTACCGGCCACCTCGTGGTGCAGAGAGCCGAAGCCACCAATGGTCAGGTAGATGGATATGATGGAAAGAAGCAACACCCCGAGGGTGATCGCCCCAACCAGAAGCAGAAATAACTTGCCTTTGGCGTAGTGCATGAAGTTGTTTGTTTTCATTTTAATTTACCCAATTCACGCCCCTGCAGCGTGAGTCCTGGCTACAGGGGCATGAAGTCGATTACTGGTTACTGGTACGCCCCCACCTTGAGCAGTTTCTGCAGATCTTCCACTTCGGTGTAGTCAAGGGATGTCGTCCATCCCACGATCTTGGCGCTTTTCGCGGCTTTGGTGTCGGCCTTGAGCTTGGTCAGGGTGTCGGCAACCCGTTTCGCTATCTCATCAGAAGTGCCTGCAAGCTTGGCGACGGGCCATTCCGGATAAAGTGCTGTACTGACCACGAAGGGAAAACCGGCATGCGTCTTGGCGCTGATGATCTTGAACTCGGCCAGGTCGATATCGCCAGCGGCCGCCATGCGCTCTAGGGTGTCTGTACGCACGGTGCCAGCATCCACTTCGCCGTTTTGCACCGCAAGCACCACATTGTCGTGTTTGCCACCGAACTGGAGGCTGGCGAAGTCTTGCGTGGGATTTATACCATTATCCAGAAACTCCTTGTAAGCCATCTGCCAGCCACCAAAGGAACTCTCCTTGACCGCCATGAATTTCTTACCCTTGATGTCGGCCAGGGAGTTGATATCGTCTCTATCGGCATAGGTCAGGATCACCCCGCCGAAGGATTTCAGCGACTCTCCCTGGCGGGAGTTGATCATGGTGGCAATGGAACTGGCGCCGTATTTGACCTTGGCAGTCACATACATGGAGGAGTTCACCAGAAAGAAATCCACCTCCTTATTTTCGATTGCCGGGAAGACCTCTTCGAAATCCAGCGGAATGATCGAGAAGGTATCGCCCTGGAGTTTCTCATTCATGTAGTCGGCGGTGGGTCCCCATTTTAACATGGCCTTGCCGATCCCTCTTTTTGCCAATACGCCGATCTTATAGTCACCGGCGACAGCGACATTGCCAATGAGCAAAGCGCTCGAAATCAGCAGTATGGTGATATGGGCTAAGAATCGTCTCATCATGGTAAGCTCCTTCGTTAAACAAAGAAAAAAACAGGCATTCGGCGACAATCTCCTGCTGCCAAGCCGCAATTCGATCCGGCTGGCGTCAATTGATGCCCCCGCATATCCGCAAAAATTGCAAAAGAAATAACTCTCCGCATAGCGTCTCTCTTTATTCCATGAACCCACGGATTCAGGCAATATAAAAAGGATAGTACATACACCTAACTATTGAAATAAAAAAAGGGGAAGAAGGAAAATTAGTGAGTAGGCTTCCCTGCCCGCGTCATTCCGGCCAGTTGCCCAACTCGAATAAATCATCAATTAGGTGTGTGCAAAACCAGGGGGGACTGCCCGGCAAAGTTGCACGTCCATCTTCAATCGCTAGTGATGTGATACGCCTGTTGCTGCAAATAAGCCGACCACATCAGGCGTTTTGAACCTTGATCGCTTTTCTCCATTCTCTGTCACCGAAATTGCGGCTAAAATCTATGAGCTTCTGTTGGTGCTGCTTTATTACCAAATCAATGACATCTTCCTGTTTGTCAGAAGGTACGAGGTTTGATGTCAGGAATTTAAATATGGCATTCACTTCAGAAAACTCCAGCTCGTGCGCCAACTCATAGGCATCATTCAAGGTATTGACTGACCCAAGCAAATCCTTACTCAACATCTGTTGGATTGTCATAACGCTGCCCCACATCTCTTTGCTGGTGTACGACAGAAGCTGTTCGGGCGGCAAGGATTTACGAACATCCTGCAACATGACCGCATGCTGAATTTCATCGCCATACAATCCATCCCAAAAAGCGGAAAGTCCCGGCGTATGTGAGAAGAGTTGTGAGAATCTTTTGTAAATATCAGCAGCCTTGTATTCAATCCCGATTTGCAGCTCAAAGAGCCTCTCGATTGTATTTTCCGACCTTGAGTGTGTCATTCCATATCACCTTTTTTTGTAACTATTCAGTAGCGTATCAGGGTCGGAGTCGATTTGCAGAAATATACGGTTTTTTCTACCATCTAGGTGAAAATGCCTACATGGCAAATCCCACTGAATAGTTACCTCTTTTTTTGGTATATGCGGAGAAGTGACGGAGATTGACAAGCGGCGTGGTTATTTTCCAGCCGATGCGGCTTTAGTCTCAGCCATGGAGATCAATTACCCGGACACCCACCGCTAAACTCACCTAAACCATGAGGTCCTGTCAAACTTATTAAAGTTCCGGTATCAAGGAGTGATATTGTGCCCAAGCCAAGGAAAGCCCTGGTCTCACTCGAGGCCACCTGCGCCAAGATGGGCTATCAGAGAACCCCGAATCTCACTATGCGCCAGAAGCTGTTAAGCGGCTAGCTACCACTCTACCGATCCACCTCCATCACACCTAAATCAGTCTGACTGATATTTCACATGCCTAGGTTTTAGGATTAAGGCTTAGATTGGTGGCTGATTAGGTAAAAAACTGCTGTTTGGGATTTCCACTGTAGGTCCTATGGTGAATACAGTGGGCTACACGTGATTTGAAATAGACTGTTTTATGGGTGGGTGTCTGTTTTATTTGTTTTATTTGTTTTATTTGTTTTATTTTCTTTATTAAATTTCATTGATCTCTCCTTGTAGTTTTCGGCTCAGATAACTATCTATTTGAATCTACCATCTGATTTTTTGCTTGATACGGCTTCCCCGGATTTCTCCAGCCAGCCTGACCTCCCCGCCACCTGAGCATCAAATTCCGGGGCATAAGGCTTGATATCCAGCAGTGGCGTACCATCGATGACATCCACGTTTTGGATATACAGTACCCCGCCCTCTACCTTGTCCAGTTTAACAATGGAGAGTCCGATCTGATTCGGACGTTTAGGTGCGCGGGTGGCAAAGACGCCATGCTGCTCTGTATCTAGGAAAGGGACAACCTGGAGGTTGAATGAATGGCTATGATGGAAATGGTACAGCAGGATTACGTGCGAGAAACCATCCAGGTCCTTTAGTCCAGGCCGGTAATCCTGAAACACCTCAACCGTACCCTGTACGCCAGCGGCCCCTGTCGGCTGAATCGGCATATCCTCCAACTCCATAAATGGAGAGTGGATGATCCCGATTGGAGTGAATGTGATACTCATTTTGATGTTACTCTTACCCCAAAGATTAAAGAGCTGTGCCTGCTTTAATCAGCTTTTTGAATATGTGAACCGTTGTTAGATGATAGCCGCTCATTTACTAGAGTACCTACCACAAAATTCAACAAGTTAATTTTCATGCGATTTATGCTCTATTTTCCAAACAAATGGCTCGCTAAAGAATCATTCTCTTTTGTCGATAAAGTAGATAGTGATCGAATTTGAGGAAATACCATACGGAGAAAATGAATAATATGGATCGGGCTGGAAATCGTTCATAAAACCAACAAACGGTTTCACCTGCACCAGATGTAACACCAAAAAGCCGAAAATAGCCGTTATCACATGAAAGCCAAAAAGAGTTCATTGAGTGCCAAGGTTCGTGCTGAGCAGGTTCGGATGCTGTACGAGGTAGTTCCACTAGCCATTCTTATCGCCCTGCTCAACAGTATGATTCTAGCGGCTCTGCACTGGTCGGTTATCGACCACGGCATCATCCTGTCTTGGCTAGCCGCACTCTGGCTGATCAGCGCTTATCGATTTCTGCAGGCCATGCGCTTCCGCACTCAGCAACCCACCACGCCTGAGATAGGTGGTTGGGCTACCAAGGCGCAGACGGGTGTCATTCTTTCAGGTATCTGCTGGGGTGCTGCAAGCTATTTTTTGTTTGCCGAGGCTAGTCTACCCCATCAGGTATTCCTCGCTTTGGTCGTTACAGGCATGTCCGCAGGTGCCGTCACCATCCTATCGCATCAGCGCTGGGCTTCATCAGTCTTTGTACTGCTGGCATTACTACCGCTGATTTACCGCTTCTCCCAGCAGACTCACGAGTTTGCAATCTCCATGAGCCTGTTGGCACTAATATTCATATCCATGATGTTGCCCGTAGCTGCACGGCTTTATTGTAATCTGAAGGAGATGCTCACCGAACGCTTCGAGCGGCAACTTACCCAACTGCGAGAGCAGGCCCGTAATCAGGTGCTGGAAATGCTCGCCAAGGGTGCGCCGTTGAGTGAGATTCTGAAAGCAATTGTTCTAGGTCTCGAGAATGAAAATCCCGATATGATTGGCAGCATCCTGTTGCTGGCTGAGGATGAAAAGCACCTAGTGACTGGCTCCTCGCCAAGCCTGCCGACATTTTACAATGAGGCGATAAACGGCCTGGAGATTGGAGAAGGGGGCGGTTCCTGTGGTACTGCGGCATACATAGCCAAACGGGTCATAGTCGAGGATATTCAAACCCACCCCTACTGGGATGATTACAGGCAACTTGCCGCCAAGGCCGGTCTCGGCGCATGCTGGTCTGAACCCATAATCGCTGCCAATGGAAAACTGCTCGGTACCTTTGCGATCTATCACCACTACGCTCAAACTCCTTCAGAACAAGAGCTATCCATCATAGAACATGCCGCGAATCTGGCAGAGATCGCCATCGAACACCATCAGGCCCATGAGGAGCTAAGACTCGCTATCCTCGTGTATCAGAATTCCAGTGAGGCGGTGATGATCCTTAATAGCGATAATCGCATTGTCGCCACCAACCCTGCCTTCATCAAGATAACAGGCTACAGCTTGCAGGAGGTGATCGGCAAGGACCCAATGCTGCTTAATACCAAGCAGCAAGACCGAGATTTTCACCAAAAGATGTCGGATGAAATCATCGCCACTGGCCAGTGGCAAGGAGAGGTCTGGAACAGACGCAAGGATGGAACGGACTACGCCGTATGGCTAACCATAGATACTATATTTGACGCAACGGGAAAGGTGCAGCGGCGCGTGGCCCTGTTTTCTGATATCACCGCTAATAAAAAAGCCGATGCCATGATCTGGGACCAGGCCCACCGCGACACCCTCACCGGACTCCCCAATCGGCGCCTCTTCTTCGACCGCCTGGAACAGGGCATCAAGACCGCCCACCGCGACGGAGATCGCCTAGCGTTGTTATTCATCGATCTCGACCGATTCAAAGAGGTGAACGATGCCTTCGGCCACCATCTGGGGGATAAGTTGCTGGTAGAGGCCGGCAGACGCATCAAGAATCACGTTCGCGAATCAGATACGGTGGCGCGCGTAGGCGGGGATGAGTTCACCGCCATATTGCCTGAGTTGAATGACGCGACCGATGCCGGGCGGATCTCTCAAGGGATCATCGAAGCCCTGAACAAGCCATTCATACTGGACGATGAGACCGCATTCATCTCAGCCAGCATCGGGATCACCGTCTATCCCGACGATGCCGTTCAGGTCCAGGAACTGATGAAGAATGCCGACCAGGCGATGTATACCGCCAAACAGGCCGGGCGTAGCCGCTTCAGCTACTTCACCAGTTCTATGCAGGAAAACGCACAGCAACGCATGCATTTGGTCCAGGATATGCGTTCCGCCCTGGTCGCCGACGAGTTCAGTGTCCACTACCAGCCCATCGTCGATCTTGCCACCAACTCTATCCTCAAGGCTGAGGCCCTGCTGCGCTGGAACCACCCGCAACATGGTTTCATCAGCCCCGCCACCTTCATTCCGATTGCCGAGGAGACCGGCATCATCAATGGGATCGGCGATTGGGTGTTCAAGGAGGCGGCCAGACAGATTAAAGAGTGGCGATCAATCTACCATCCCGATTTTCAGATCAGCATCAACAGATCCCCGATGCAGTTCCTTGCCGAGAACCAGATGAAGGATTGCCAATTGGACTGGGTGGAGTATCTGCAGGAGATCAGCTTGCCTGGGGAAGCCATCGTCATCGAAATCACCGAGGGTGTTTTGTTGAACGCAGCGGCCAATATCAACGAAAAATTGATCCAGTTCCGCGATGCCGGTATTCAGGTGGCGATCGATGATTTCGGCACCGGCTACTCCTCACTCTCCTATCTGAAGCGATTCGATATCGATTACCTGAAGATCGACCAGTCCTTCATCAACAACCTGGAGATGGACGCCATTGATCTCGCCTTGTCGGAAGCCATTGTAGTCATGGCTCATAAACTCGGCTTCAGGGTGATTGCCGAGGGTGTAGAGACGGAGGCACAACGCAACATTCTGAAACGGATAGGCTGTGACTATGCCCAGGGCTATCTTTTCTCCAAGCCTCTACAGGCGGACATATTCGAAGCGCTGTTTTTCAAAAACAAAAATCTCGCTACTCTGTTAGTCTAGGGTCAAAGTAAACGGTTATCCAGGCACCCATCCGAGGTGTCTTGCCTACTCAACAGGATCACTAAATGCAAAGAAAAAATGATTGGGTTGATGACTTCCCCACCCTGAACACCCTTGATCCATCAATACGAAGCCGCTTGCTGGCATCGGCCCTAGCGGTAACCATGCCGGAAGGTGCCATGGTGTTTCAAGAAGGTGCAGAGTGCAGCAACTACCTGCTGGTGTTGCAAGGTTCTGTGCGGGTACAAAAGCTGTCGGAATCTGGGCGTGAGATCGTGCTCTATCGGGTCGAGCATGGCCAATCCTGCGTGCTGACAACATCCTGCCTGCTGTCCTCAGACACCTACAGCGCCGAAGCAGTAACAGAGACGCCAGTGGAGGCGGTTGCGATACCCAACGCGATATTCCAGGAACTCCTTGCCACCTCCCGCGAGTTCCGCGCCTTTGTATTCGCCACCTACGCGGAACGGCTTACCGGCCTGCTGATGTTAATCGACGCCATCGCCTTCGGCCGCATGGACGCGCGCCTGGCGGCAGTACTAATAGAGCTGGCCGACAAGGATGGGGCAATAACGAAAACACATCAGGAGCTGGCACGCGAACTGGGGACTGCTCGAGAGGTGGTTAGTCGCCTGCTCAAAGAGTTCGAACACCGTGGCTGGCTGAGCTTGGGACGTGGGCGGATCTTGCTGTGCGACCATAGTGCCCTTGAACAGTTGGCGGAGAACCAATTTGCTTAAGACGGCCTAATCCAGCCTCTATGTGATTTTGTTACTTACTGCGATACCGGATAGCATTAGTATCTGTTTGGGTATTTTCCATTATTAAAGAGAGAAAAGGCTATGAAAAAGAACGTTGGCGGTATCGATAAAATTCTGCGGATTGTTGTAGGAGTTGCCCTGGTGGCTGCTACGGCCCTCGGCTATCTGCCCATCTGGGGCTACATTGGCGTGGTGCCGCTGGCTACCGGCCTGATTAACTTCTGTCCTCTCTACCCCCTGTTGGGCATCAGTACCTGCAAGACGCAGGGCTGATCTACCTGCATTCGCAAGGGGCCGATCACCGGCCCCTTGCCTAAAGCTCACTGGAAGCAATTAAGTGCCTGTTTAATCTTGCTCATCCTGTTCAGTCATGGTTTCTGTATGAACAGCTTCCCCGCTTTTTCTGCCACTAACTAGATGATTGAAGTTTATAATTTCAATTTTTCAAACCATCCTTAAATATTAGTCATATTTTTTCTTCAGTAAGTTTTTGCCAATAACCGGTTGTTTTTAATCCTTTTCCATACCTCCGAACTGTTTCAGCAAGGCCGGCATGAACCGTCCCAGTTCCAGGGACATGATGGCGAAATCCGCATCGAATCTTGCTGAATCATCCTCAGCTGCCACCTCAGCCGCTTCTTCCTGGATCATGTCCATGAACCCAAGGCGTTTGATGGACAGATCTTCACATAGGACAAATGTGATGCGTTCAGCCCACTCCAATGCCAGACGTACAACCTGTTTTCCCGCCTTGAGGTGAGGCGCAATTTCATCCCCCATCAGGTCTTGGCGACGACAGCGGATGATTCCGCCCTCGTCCATAGGATCACGCAGTTCACATTCATCCGCCACAACAAAACCATCCTGTGGTGCTTGGTCAGCCAACCAGGAGGTCATGACCGCTGCCGGAGATTGGGCAGCGATTACCGGCTTTACCTTAAGCGACCCCAGAGAATCACGCAGCAGGTTGATCAGCTCTTCGGCCTTCTTTGCGCTGGACGCATCTACTACCAACCAGCGGCCCTTGGGATCGATATAGGCGTAGGTAAGGGATGATTTGGTGAATGCCTGAGGCAGGAGTTGCTGGATCAGTATATCTTTCAGCTCTTCCTTCTCGCGCCGTCTAACCTTGCGCGCTTCTGCCTGTTCTATCTCCTCAACCTTTTGCGCAAGCTTTTCTCTGATCACCGTGGCGGGAAGGATCTTCTCCTCACTTCTGGCGCAAAGCATGATGTGGCCATTGGCCCCATGGGTAAGCAAAGTCCCCTGTCTGCCCAGTGGTCTTTCCCAACCGTAGGTGGATGGTTCCATGCTGCCACACTCACGTGCCGATTGGGGTTCGAGCTTTTCATGCAGCTCTTCTGGGTTAAGATCGAATGATTGTTGCAGATGATACAGCTGAAGATTTTTAAACCACATGCTGAGGACGCCTCAAAAAAAGCAGGCATTATGGCTGAATCAGAAATCCTACGCCATTAATATCTACATTCTGACCGGGAGTCTGCGCGCACCCCAGGTACCCGGCCTCGCCTCAAACACCCCTGCGCATGTGTGACCACAGAAGGTGCAGTTTCCATCTGGATCGAGGTTCCAACTATCCAGCTGGTACCAGTCACGCGAGATCAGCAGCTCGCCACAGTTTGAACACCAGGTACTATCACCTTCAGGGTTTCTTACGTTACCGGTGTAGGCGTAGTTCACCCCGTTCTCCAGGGCTATCTCCCGTGCCATTTTCAGGCTTCTGGTCGGTGTGCTCGGATGGTCAAGCATCTTCCAAGCAGGGTGGAAAGCTGAGAAGTGCATGGGGACATCGGCCCCCAGGTTTTGTACTACCCAGTTGACCATCTGCTGAATTTCCTGTTCCGAGTCATTCTCTCCCGGGATCAGCAAGGTGGTGAGTTCCAGCCAAATATCTGTCTCATTATGAATGTAGAGCAGAGTGTCCAGTACGGTTTGCAGGTCTCCCCCACAATGCGAACGATAGAATTCATTGGTGAATGCCTTCAGGTCCACGTTGGCCGCATCTATATTGCGGAAAAACTGTTTCCTGGGTTCGGGCGAGATATAACCTGCGGTCACTGCCACGGTCTTAAGCCCAAGTTCATGGCAGGCCTGGGCGGTATCGTCGGCATATTCTAGAAATATCACGGGATCATTATAGGTAAAGGCAACGCTTCTACAGTCCAGCTGTTTGGCCTTTGCGGCGATCGCATCCGGCATGGCCTCCTCTGCCAGGATGTCTATCTCGCGGGATTTACTCATATCCCAGTTTTGGCAGAATTTGCAGGTGAGATTGCAGCCGGCTGTGCCAAAGGAGAGTACCGGGGTACCAGGCAGAAAATGGTTCAGTGGCTTCTTTTCGATAGGATCTACGCAAAACCCGCTGGATCTTCCATAGGTGGTCAGCACCACCTCTGCATTATGGTTTGCACGGACAAAACAGAGCCCCTGTTTTCCCTCCTTTATCTTGCAGGCGTGGGGACAGACATCACACTGCACCCGGCCATCAGCCAGGCTATGCCAATATTTGGTTGAAAACAGTGTTTCTGCTGATTTCATACGGCCTATCGCTCAAAATATTTTATGCTGCAATAACAATCAGATACAAATCAGTTACCAACCGCAGCCATGGCATATTCGTATACAATGATAGCTGAAGCTACGGTTTGTACTTGATTTATTACCCACCTAATCTAGTTTTAATAGGGTACCTTAAAACCTCAGACACTCTGTAAAGATATAGAGGTAACAAGCCAGACCATGAAGATTCAGCCCCCAGTAGTTGCCGGACAATTTTACCCAGCTGATCCAGCCGAGTTGCTGATGATGGTCAGGCAGTTTATGTCGGCCTCTGACGTGGAGTTAAAGCAACCGCCAAAGGCACTGATAGCCCCTCATGCCGGGTATATCTACTCGGGTCAGACAGCGGGGGTTGCCTATGCCCAGTTGGC
>SWBX01003669.1_pt2 | contig 13746 bp, 6 predicted proteins | sample 4693051 | NCBI WGS metagenome assembly SWBX01 (sample SAMN10267272, study PRJNA491770) | bioreactor metagenome | isolation source: DHS bioreactor inoculated with marine | place: Japan: Omine Ridge, Nankai Trough | reverse complement strand
GTTGTTCCCGGCGGTCATCCAAAAGTTGAGTGTGCTCCGCCTCATGATCATGTCGGTGAATCCCTGGATTCACTGGCTGTTAAACCACTTGTTCCCGAAGCATCTGATACGGCTGAGCTTCTGAATACGCTTATCGCTGAATCCAGAATCATCCTGGAAAAACATCCCGTAAATATCCGTCGGAAAGCGGCAGGTAAACAACAGGCAAACTGTTTGTGGCCGTGGTCACCCGGAACAAAACCACATATGAAAACCATGCAGGAACGGTTCGGTATTTCCGGCGCTGCGATTTCAGCGGTGGATCTCATCAAGGGTCTGGCTGTCTATGCCGGCATGGAAGTGATCAATGTTCCCGGCGCTACCGGGCTGTATGATACCAATTTTGAGGGGAAGGCGGATGCCTGTCTGGATGCACTGGCCCGGCATGATTTTATCTACCTGCATGTTGAAGCGGCGGACGAGGCCGGACATGAACGAAATCTGAAACTCAAAATACAGTGCATTGAAGATCTGGACCGACGGGTCGTCAAACGGGTACTTGAGGGTCTGAAGGACCGGGGAATTGAGGCTGTTGTGGCGGTTCTTCCGGATCACCCGACACCGGTGGAAATGGGCTCACATGTCCGCGATCCCGTTCCCGTTGCCATATATGATCCCGGTAAATCACCGGATGATGTACTTAAATACGATGAAGAAAGTGTAAAACACGGTGCGCTTGGCCATATGAAGCTAGCCCGGTTCATTGAAACAGTTTTTGGTGTTTAAAACCCACATTTCCATAAGGAGGAAAGATGGACAACCTGAGAAAGAAACTGGAAATTTCACCCAAGGGATTACAGAAGATCAATGATTATCTGTTAAATCCCGATAATACCCTTACGAAAAATTTCATCACGGTCATCGAGAAACATGGTGGGGTGGATGAAATTGAGAAAAAAGCCACTGAAGCCGGTAAACTGAAAACTCAGTTGAAAAAGCTTCAAGACATGAACTCTCCTTTCCTGAAAGACCTTGAATGGCTTCAGGAACAGGTGGATAACAAAGCGTTTATCTCTATCGCTGATTATCGCCGCAAAATCCTGGGTGATGCAGTTGATTCAAAAACCTTCGATGAAGATATTGCCGTGACCCTGGAAATCAGCGCCTGCCAGTACTTTGAATACCTGATCACTCAGGCCAAACAGGCAATTGCCAAACAGGAATTGATGCCGGGACGTTTTATCCGTGTCCGGATGATGAAAGAACAGGAAGCCAATAATGGCGAACTGATCGCATTCAGCGCTGCCATGAATATTTTGGGTGCATCCTATGTGGAAACACTGGATACCAAAGGCACCGACGGATCCAATGTGCATCTGGGCGGGCCGGCAACCATCACCGGATATTTCGGCGGCGTGGGTCAACCCAACACGCACGCTCTGAAATGGCTTGATGAGTTCCTTTACTATTACACCAACTACGGTGTCCGTCAGGTCCTCAATATCAATCCCGGCACCGTGCTGCTGGGATACTGGATGAGAAAAATCGGGATCAAAAATGAATTCAAAATTTCCGTGTATATGGGTAATGACAACCCTTATTCCGTGTTATGGACGTTGATGACCGCCAGACTCCTCAGCGCTGACGATGGCAGCACATCACTCATCGGATTTAATTTCGCCAATTCCGTGAATAATGAGACCATCGAGCTTTCGGCTGAATGCCGGAAAGCACTGGATTTCGAAGATCTGGTCCGGTTTGAACACCACATCGTCGAAACGTGGAAATCCATCGTTGTCCAGCCATATGACCGTCGGGAAGAACTTCTTGACCTCGCCACCCACGTGAAAAACATCAGCGCCAAACATGAAGGCGCAAACGTGGATATCGATCCCACCCGGGAACATCCCTCAGATATCCTGGATTATTTCCGGGAGAAATCCGAAGTCATTGAAACCGGCCACTGGGATGCCCTGCAGACAAACTACATGGACAAACACCATGCGATAAATACCACGGCAGACGCTCTGACACGCAAGGGTCTTGCCATTATCGCCGCTAAAAACGCCCATTAAACCCAATGCATCACATCAGGCGGAATCCCCCCGGGGTTCCGCCTGATTTCTGATTATTAAATTCATGCAGTAATCGAGGAGTAAAATTATGGCAAAATTACAACCATTCAGAGGGTACCGTCCCGCCAGTGGACTGGAAGAAAAAATCGCTTCCCCTCCCTATGATGTTATGAATTCACAGGAAGCACGGAAAATGGTCCTGGGCAACCCTCACTCTTTTCTTCATGTCGTAAAACCCGAAGTTGATCTTCCCGAAAATATCGATTTATACAGCGACGCTGTTTACAATAAAGCCCGTGATAATTTTCAGGCGATGATCGATAATGGATATCTGATTCGAGAAGAGAAACCGGCACTGTACCTGTACCGGCAGATCATGGGAACCCATTGTCAGATTGGTTTGGTCACCGGCGCATCTGTGGGTGAATACGAGGAAAACCACATCAAAAAACATGAATACACACGCCAGGTGAAAGAAGATGATCGCACCCGGCATGTGGATACCACAAACGCCAATGCCGGTCCCGTTTTCCTGACTTACACCGCAAATGATGATATCGACGCCAAAGTAACTGAATTGACCACCTTCAAACCCCAATATGATTTCACCTCCCCTGACGGCATCCGGCACACACTCTGGATTGTGAACAATCCCACCGATATTCAGGATTTCCAGACCATGTTCAAAGCAGTTCCGGATCTCTATGTGGCCGACGGTCACCACAGAAGCGCCTCTGCCGCCAGAGTGGGCACCATTCGCCGGGAAAAGGATCCCAATCCCAGCGGAGAAAACGTGTACGACTATTTCCTGGCTGTACTGTTCCCCCACAACCAGCTTGCCATCATGGATTACAACCGGGTCGTCAAAGACCTCAATTCACTTACCGAAAATGATTTTATTAAAAAAATCCAGGAAAAATTCGAGGTGGTGAAAAGCAATCAGAGAAAACCGTCTCAACCCAATACTTTCGGTATGTACCTGCCTTCGGGCTGGTATACGCTCACCGCTCGGCCCGGCACATTCCCGGCTGACGACCCCGTGAACAGCCTTGATGTGGCGGTCCTTCAGAATAACCTGCTCAACCCCATACTCGCCATTGGTGATCCCCGAACCGACAAACGCATTGATTTTGTGGGTGGAATCCGAGGAATGGACGAGCTTGAAAAACGGGTCAATACAGGTGAAGCTGTTGCGTTCGCCATGTATCCGACATCCATCGAACAACTCATGGCCATAGCAGATGCCGGTAAAGTCATGCCGCCAAAATCAACCTGGTTCGAACCAAAACTCAGGTCAGGATTGATTGTCAGGAGCCTGAAAGATATTTAATTTGACAGTTATTGTCATATTTAATATCTGTGTGGGCGGTGAGTAAAATTTATTCTAAGGAGATTTTCAATGATTACAAGAACCGTTCATTTCGGGATTATTGGTTTTGTGTGCCTTTGCACCCTCTTTTCATCTTTGGCGGGAGCAGCCCTTATCCCTTCTGACACTGTTATATTCGAGGGTGATGCGTGGTATTTCGATTCATATTTCAACAAGCAACTTGATTTCCAGATCAAAGGTAATGAGATCATTGTGCGGTTTGAATCGTTACCAGACGCATCAACGCTGACGGTATTCGCATCTTCCAACGGTCTGGAAACACTCAACAGTATTAACCCGCATTATTATCATGCCCGATACCGAGTCAGTGATCGTGCTGATTTACTTGCGGAGTGTAATCGGATTTCCAATCTGAAAGGCGTGATCTCCGCCTATCCGGTTTTAATGGGAAGTGACGGGTATCATAAACCGGTCATCGGTCATGAACTCACAGTGCGGTTTCACGATTATATGAGTGAATCCCGATGTCTTGAAGTAATCTCCGGCATGGGTTCCGAGGTCACAGAGGATCACTGGACACCCGGTTATTATACGGTATCAGTACCTTCTGACCAGACACTTTTCGAAGCGATTCGAGCCACCAATGCCCGTTCAGAAGTCCGGTTCGCTGAATTTTCACTGATCGGTTTTAATGATTACCTGTTTACGCCCAATGATCCGGATTTTGTCAATCAACAGAATCTGAACAATACGGGACAGGTGGGAAGCTGTAATTGTCCGCCATATAATACCCACGACCTTCGCGCCGTGGAGGCATGGGAGATCACCCGGGGAAATCCCGATGTTGTGGTGAGTATCATTGACACCGGGATGGATGTTGATCACCCGGATCTTGTTGGAAATCTTCTGGATCGGGGTGATGAAGACTGGAACTTCGCCAGTGCAAGCAGCAGTGATCCCGATGACACTCAGGGTCATGGCACATCCTGTTCCGGTATTGCCGCCGGTGTTACTGATAACGGTGCGGGTATCGCGGGTATTGCAAACCAGTGCAGCCTCATGCCCCTTAAAATCGATCTGTCTTCCGGTCTGAATCAGAACCGGGCTGATGCGCTGAACTATGCGGCCAGCCGCCGCCCTGATTTTGCCGGTTTGGTACTGTCCAATTCCTGGCGAATGAGTTCAGGCGATTATACTGCTGTTTATGATGCCATTGAAAATGCATACAACTCGGGATGTGTTGTTGTTTTTGCGGCCGGTAATGAGGATCAGTCTCCGGTGGAAGTGCCTGGAGACAGCGAATTTTGTATCTGCGTCAGCGCGGTCTCTCCTTGTGATGAACGCAAAAGCACGTCTTCCTGTGACGGCGAATCTTTCTGGGGATCCAGTTATGGACCCTCAGTGGATGTCGCTGCACCCGGCGTTCTTATCCATACAACCGCCATGGATGGCGGATACACAGATACATTCAACGGCACATCTTCAGCATGCCCTCATGTGGCAGGCGCCGCCGCATTGATCCTTTCCCTGGCTCCCAACCTCTCTCCTGCTGAAGTCCAGAGTATTCTCGAAAATGGTGCGGATGATCTGGGAACGGCCGGTTGGGATCAGTATTTCGGCTGGGGTCGGATCAACCTTTTAGAATCCTTGAACCTTGTGAGTGGTGTATATCTTGATAAAACCTCTTACCAATGCGCGGACACGGCGGAAATCACTGTCCGGGACAACGGTGCGCCGGGTCCCACGGTAAATGTGACGGTCTCCAGCGGTACGGAATCCGGCGGGGAAATGCTGGTATTGCAGCAGGACACTGTCGATCTGACTCTTTTTGCGGGCAACATCACCGTGACGGATTCACCTGCCGTTCCCGGAGACGGCGCTATCTCAATCACTGATGGAGATACCATTCAGGTTACATATGCGGCCCTGGGAAAGATGGATTCCGCATCAGTGGATTGCTCCGTGCCTGTTATCAGCGGTGTTACCGTTGATTTAATCGGTTACGATACGGCCACCATCTCCTGGACGACGGATGAACTCACAAACAGTGTGGTCATGTATGGAACGGATCTACCCGAAGAAATCGCTCAGTCAGATGATCTCACAACTGAACATGCGATGACTCTGGAGGGTCTGATCGATTGCACGGAATACATCTTTTATGTCTCCTCAGCAGATGCCGCAGGTAATACTGCAACCGATGACAACGGCGGCATGTATTATGATTTTGTCACCTATGAACTGGTGGTGCTTTTTGAAGAGATGATGGATTCCGACCCCATGTGGGAAATTACCGGTGGCGACTGGGAATGGGGCATACCCCAGGGGAATGATGGCGATCCGATCTCCGGTTATACAGGAGACAACGTCTATGGCTATAACCTGGACGGGACATATACAAACGGTCTTCCCGCTTATTATCTGGTGACTCCCGCGTTTGATTGCACCGGTGCCAGCCAGGTATTTTTCAGTTTTTACCGATGGCTGGGTGTGGAATCCAGCACCTGGGATCACGCAGCGGTTTCCGTCAGTGGTGATAACGGCGACAATTGGACGGTGCTCTGGGAGAACGGATCCTCCATGACCGACACCAGTTGGGCTTTTCAGGAGTTCGATATCAGCGCAGTGGCCGGCGGTGCTTCCCAGGTGAAAATCAGGTGGCAGATGGGCACCACAGATAGTTCCGTTATTTACTGCGGCTGGAATATTGATGATGTCATGGTCTCCTATTCCCTCCCGTGTGAAAACACCTGTGTAAATCACGGCGACGTCAACCTGGACGGTACAATCACGGCCGGTGACGCGCAACTGACATTTCAGATTGCCCTGGGATCCTATACGCCCACACCGGAAGAAGGCTGTGCTGCCGACTGTAACGGTGATGGGGAAGTCACCTCAGGAGATGCTCAGGGTGTGTTTGCCGCCGCGTTGGGTAGCGGCAGTTGTGCTGATCCTCTGGAGTGATTGAGATAGAAGGAATCCGAAAAGGCGATTCAGATTATTGGTCTGTTTTTGTGGAAAAGACCAAAACATCGAATATCATAAATCGTTAAAGGTGTGGATAAGGATGTCATCACCCGATTTATTCGGGTGATCTCAGAGTCGAAGCCATGCAACCATGAATGAGATCACCCGGACCCTCCGTTGCTGTCACGTGAAACTATGAAGAACAGGAAGGCGGGCCGGAGGATGACATTCAATCGTTAATTTTCTAATTGTACATCCAATTTTAGGAATACCGGCGTTAGTCCTCAACATCCTTCTGAGCAATCTCCAGTTTCTTCCCCAAAATCTTCTTGCGGCGCTCCAGGGTTACCAGTTGAGTGGTCAACGCCGGTTTCTCATCTTTCCCGGCGGATTTAATCGATTTTCCCAGCGCTTCAATCTGTGTCTGTAACGCCGTGGAATCCGATTTGAGCTGTTCGATGGTTTCCGCAACTTCCGCTTTGTCAAACATCATATCTTCCGGCACGTCCGGGGATGATTTTTCCCGCGGAGACGAATAGTCACGGACCGGAATTGTTCGCTCAGCCTTCTCCATACGCCGTTGATTCATGAAGGTGGGTGAGACAATTTCGATGCCCTTGCCGTGGAGGACATCCATGACGGATTTCCGGAGTTCCGACCGTGCCGTCAGCAGGTGTTTGACCTCCGGATAGAAGCCCGCTATTCGATAGGTAACAGAAAAATCCCCCAATTCCTGAACTTGAACAAACGCATCCTGAAGTCCGGTCTTAACAGCGGCCTCTTTAAGATGGTTTTCGATGGTCAGCCGGGGCAGATCGTAGCCCAATGACAGTGTTGTGGAAATTATCGTTCCGGAACTCCGGACCACCGTCACGGGATTAGTGACCAGATAAAGATTGGGAAACGTGGTCAGATTGCGATCCTCGGTCTGAATTTCCACGTGAATCAGCCCGCGTTCCGTTACCCGCCCGAAGGCATCCCCGATATGAATAAAATCCCCGGGTTTGAAACTGCGGATCACTCTCAACATCAGACCCGCCATGATATTGGCCACAAAACTCGTTGACGACAACGCAATAATTCCGGTGATGACCACACCGATCAGACCCAGAATACTCCCCCGGATCGCTTCACTCATGGGTACAACAAGCACCAGACCAATAAGCGTGACCAGAACAACGAGTAAAAACAGCAACTGCCGGGGCAGCCGGGCTTCACTGCCCAGACGGGACGACCGTTTCAGAATCAACCGGTGCATCAGCCACAGGAAACAACCGGCGGCTGCCATGAGGACCAGCACCAGACCAACGGTGGTCTCCCGAAATAATTGATCCATTATACCTGTGAAAAATTCCCGTATTGAGATCAGTGCGTTCATGGATTCATCATATCGTATTTGCTTGAGAATTCAATACGCTCGCAAATACTCAGATTGTCAGAACACAGATCTGTTGTCAGTGTTATTCGAACTTCCATCCCCCATTATTGGTAATGACCAGTTCCTTCCCGGACTTCATACCTTTCCCGGAATATTCCAGGACCACATCCGGGTCACCATCATCATCCACATCTTTAAGACAGGAGAGGGTCACGTCTTCCGGGAGTTGATACTCAAGAATCTCCTCCATTCCGTCATCAATACCTTGAATACCCAGTAAATATCCATCAGATGTTGTGATAATGGCATCCGGAAATTCATCTTTGTCGATGAGACTGATCACGGCTTTCTCTATGGTGACGTCAAACTCGATCAGCGACCTGAGCGTGGCTTCCGTATGCGTGCTTGATATTTTTATTTCACTGATCCGATCCGAAAATACCGCCGGCAGCCGGATACAATCCGCTTCAATAACAGGGCGTTCCATGAGTTTCGGAAGTCCGGCATGATGACGAACCTGCGACACCAGGTCATAAGCAAAGTCAGGCCGTGACGTATAGATACTGCAATGAGTATTGCTCAGACAGATAAAATCACTCAACCCATCATTATTCAGATCAAAGCACTGAAAGGTTTTCACATCAGACACAACAAGCACCGGATCGTATTCGATACCCGTCGCTGTTCCCGGATAGATATTCAAATCACCGGATTCGAGTTTCAACTGGTCCGGATACGGATCATCATTACATGTTGCATATTTCCCGGGTGGAAATATTTGTGATTCCCTCCGGAAAAAACCAAAATTCTTCACACTTCGGGGACCGAGCTGAAACGATTTCTCGAAGGCAAATTTTTCGCAATCAGCAATTTCCTGGGGCGGGAAAAAACCGCCCGGCGGGACATATTCGTACATATAATATGTTTGTGCACCAACCTCCATGGAAAAATAATCCCGTAGATTCACATCCTGAATGTTGACATCGTACGGTTCATTATTGAAATTCACAAACGTGAACACCACCCGTTCACCGTATGGATCCACTTCACCGGGATCCGCAACATTAGTGGTTCGCCAGGCGCTGCAAAGCACGGGTATGACATTGTTCATTTCCATGAACGGTAAGATTTTCTCCCACCATTCTGTAAATCCACTCCCGAGGTCATAGGCCAGATCGGGTTTATCCAGGAATATGGTCTTTAATTTCATGGGTTTCATCATTTTACCCCGGAACAGGGATTTATACACACGATCAACATTATTCAAACCCGTGAAAATGTAACTGGCCAGCATATCACCTAAAAATTCGCGGGAAGATGCATAATAGGGCTCTTCCAGAAAACTGTATGATGATTCAGGTGGTGGTGAATTCGGCGGGAAAGGCGCCGGCGTCATTTCCGGTAAAGGAGTGCCTTCAGCATTCGTGGCCATATCGACATCCTCGATGATAAACCGGTTACCCCATGCATAAGAGTATGCCAGATCCGCGTTGAGTGACAGTAACGGTTTCGTCGGATCTTCTTCATCGTCTCTCTTGTAGAAAGCCCATGTAAAATCCAACTTTGTTCCTGACTTCCGATGGAATTGCGTCCCTGTCACCCAGCCGTTCATGCCATCGAAAATGATATGTTTTTCATGGAGCACAACCTGGGCAATGGGAACGGGTTCGAGATTGATCAACTCGAACCGGTCTTCTTCTTTTGTGGAATGCTCGAGCATTTTAAGATGGTTGAAACTCCGGCCGGACATATCGGCGCTGAAAGTTCCTGTTGAATCTTGATATAGATTTTTACTGGCGCTGAAAAACGGTGGAAAAAGCCCAAAAGCGATAACCACGGGGGTACGCAACATCGGTTCACCCATGGCCTCAGTGATCCAGAATTTTTCTTCACCTGAGTAATGAGACTGGAAATTCTCCATGGCCGTCCGGAAACAATAGGTCATCCAGTTGCTGCCGTTCCGTGGATGGGCGTGAGGTGTTTCCGTTTGAAAATCCCCCAGACACATCCCGCCGCCGAATGCCCCGAGATACAATGAATCCGCACGGATCAATCCGTTTTGAGCCTCGCTGTCACACAGTGATTGAAACCCGGATCGCGGTGAACTGCAATCATCCCCAAAGCACCAGGTTCTCTGCCACGTGTCCTCGGCGCCGATACAAAAATAATGAAAAATACCGTGTTCTTCACGAGGAATAGAACCAACGTACGTATGTTCTTCCGGAACATCCGGCGGGTCCGTTATCAGGGGTAGATCAAACCCCCAATCCGCATTAAATTTACTTCCCGGGGATACGCCGTAATCCGTTATCATGGGGTGCGTAACCGGTGGTGTTTCCGGCTTACCATCATGATCCCAATCATACCAATAATGGCTCCCGTACATCCCACACGTTCTGAACATGCTTTCGGAATTCAAATTTTCCCAAAGCTCCGTTGTTCCTTGAAAACAGTAAGTGTCGTAGTTTGAACTGGTGATGGGTACTTTTCCACCCCGATATTCCGGCCAGTCATCGGGGGAAATCGGTTTTGAATGCCAGGCAAACACGACGGCTTTTTTCAGGATCTCCAGATCATCCTCGATAGAAATGTGCTGATCAGTCTCGTACAGTGTCTCCATAAAATCCATTGCCCGATTATAAACCGGGAAATCACCCTGCGTAACTTCAAAGTTATAATTATCCGCCGATACCTGGGTCGAGACATAGTAAACGAAAGGACAGGTTTTCATCCATTCCGGCATATTGGCGGTATCCCGTAATGTGTCGGTCGTCCATACCGGTTCCACATCGTAAGACGGCACAAGCGGCGGTGCAGCGGGAGGTGGATTTTCCAGCGCCTCTGCAAGCGTGTGCGTGCGTTCCCGATAGTAATCCGCCGCCTCATACCATCCTCCGTCCATAACACGTAACTCAATATAGAATCCGGGACGTCCCGGAGTAGGCGAAGTAATCAGATCGTTATTTGGAATCATCACATCTTCGGTGGGAAACTGGACAATATCCCAATAAAATGTTCCATCACTAGTAGTATTTTCAACATGTTTGTAAAAATTGACTTCACAGGGGTATCCAAAGGAATTGTACACCGCCATAAAAAAAGAATCTTCCGGAACAGACGGTTCAATATGGGTTTCGTAGAACATATGAAACGGTAGCCCTTCACCGGATGCATAAGTTCCATGCCACAATCGCCTTTTATCTTTACCATTAATATTGTCCACGATGATATCCGGATAAGTGGCATTGATAATATGGCCGGGTTCCTTGATTACGAATGTATCCATGGACAGATAACACTCATCCGCCGGCGGCAGATCTTCACCCTCCCTCTGCAGTGATCCCGGCCCGAATCGGACAAACGGGAAATGGATCTGCATCAACTGCGTCTGATTCCATCCGCTTGGCACGGCTCTGTCATTGTCCACCTGAATATACATGCGGATGGATTCTTCCCCCGGCACTGTCGTAAATACCGTGTAAACGATAATTCCATCACTGTGGGTCCATATATATAGCCCGCCACTTTCCTCCACACCCATCTCATTAACATAGCTGAAAGGAATTGGATCGGAATTTACCGAGACCGCCTCATCCATGTTTGTGATATCATCGTAAGAAACCGTTCGATTCTCTCCATTTTCCTTGTAATTCATGTAATCCAGTTTCCACATGTACGCATCCTCAAGACCTTTTGTGCTTTCGATGGTCTGGAAAACCGTAATGCCGTCTTTCTCCACCCGGGAAAGACATCCGGAATCGAAATAATAACAGGTATCCGTTCCGTCAGGGCAGAGTGCCAATTCCTCCGCAATGAGAGAACTCGTTAGCAACAGACATAAAACACCAAACAACAAAAACCGGTAATTCCTGTAATCCATGATTCCTCCTTTCTAAATCTATCGCAGAATAGCCAAAAAAAAAACGATTACAAGTTATTTTTTTATTGACCGCGAAGGAGAGGGTGTGTAAACTTCTTTATATGAGAGTTTTAATTAAATTAGTCGTTATGCAAATATTACTAGTAATTTTGATTCCCGGTGTATACGCCCTGATCATTCATGTACCCGGGGATCAACCAAGCATTCAGGCAGGAATCGATGTGGCAGTGGACGGTGACACCGTGCTGCTTGCCGACGGAACATACACCGGGGAAGGCAACCGGGAGATCGAATTTAACGACAAGGCAATAACCCTCACATCTGAAAATGGTCGGGAATCATGTGTCATTGATGGCGAGGGAGCATACCGATTACTTTATCTATATTACAGCCACGAAACCAACGAAGCAGTAATCTCAGAAATATCTTTCCGAAACGGATCAGCAATAGCGATTTGGTTGCAATACTCTTCACCATCATTTATTTCCTGCATCATATCCGATTGCGCTTCTACAGCATTATATTGCAGAGAAAACGAACCCTACTTCGAAAACTGCATCTTTGAAAACAACTCGGAATATGCTTTTTACCAATTTCCTGCGATTACATGCACCAGTTCATGCGCCGTTTTCGATAACTGCCTGTTCACCGGAAACTCCGGGGGATTCAACGAAGCCGGCGCAATGAGGTTTCGCGGCGAATGTGATGAGAATGAAACGGGGGCCGTGGTCCGGAACTGCACATTTATCGGGAACACCACAAACTACCAGGGGGGCGCCATCTACGGGAGCGGTACTTTGACCATCGAAAACTGTGATTTCATCGATAATTACGCGAGTTATCGGGGGGGCGCCATGGCATACGGTGGATACCCCACCCGGAACTGTTATTTTTCCGGGAACCAGGCCGGTGATTACGGAGGTGCTGTCTATAAAGGCGCCCGGTATGAGCGATGCGTATTTGACGGGAACCGGGCGTATAAAGGCGGCGCTGTTTACATGGCTGAAGGCGGAAGCCCGGTTTACGATAGTTGTATTTTCCGGAACAATATTGCCGAGTATGGAGGTGCATTTTTTATTGACCAATCGAGTCCGGTGATACGGAACTGCGTGATTCATGATAATGGTCAGCCCTATACGCTGGGTGGCGGCGTCCGGGTCCTGTTGGGTGATAATCTGCTTGGAGATCGCAAACTCGTGTTTCACAACAATATCGTTTACCGCAATCGGGGGCAGGATGCCGGGTTTTCAAATCAATTCGCCGGGCCCTATGACTGGCAATTGTCAAACTCGATTTTCCGTGAGAATCAATCCGGTCAGTTAGCCTGTCCCGCCGGATCAGAGATAATCCTGATGCACTGCAATGTGGAGGGCGACTATCCCGGGTATAACAATTTCGAAACCAATCCCGGGTTTGTGAGTCCCTATGATTTTCATCTGACCGATGATTCCCCGTGCATCGATGCGGGATATCGGCTGGACTGCCCGGAAACGGATTACGATGGGAATGAACGACCCGGCGGATTTGATGTGGATGTGGGCATCTATGAATACGACGGTTGGCCGCCGGACAGCCGGATTCATATCCGGATGCGGGATCATCTCATTTATCCCGGTGATCCCTGTTCCTGCGAAATCGTAATATTCAATGCCGGACCGGAAGCCATAGAAGATCAACCGCTTTTCATGATTCTGGATATTTACGGCGAATATTTCTTCGCACCGGGATTCACCGAATTCGACTATTACGACCAGACATTCCCGACACATACATCGGTGGTCCAGGTCCTGGAAGAGTTCCCCTGGCCGGCGGGCGCCGGGATCGGTACAGCCACCTGGTACGCCGCCCTCACCGACCCCGATATCACACGACTCACAACACCCCTGGCGGTCTGGGATTTTTCATGGTGGGAAGAACGGCCGTGAGACATGTCCCGTTTCGCAGAACCACTGTTTCAGCGATCCTTTTGATATGTTGCATGATCGGGATTCTTCCCTGTACCTTTGTCAGGGGAGAGTGGCGGGACACGGTTGAGTTGGAAGGTACCATGCGAAGCGGCGTCGCTGCCGCTATCAACAAAAACGATATCATCTGCTTTGCCTGGTCGGAAGCGGATGCTACCGGTTACACCATGATT
>SWBX01001527.1_pt1 | contig 13763 bp, 13 predicted proteins | sample 4693051 | NCBI WGS metagenome assembly SWBX01 (sample SAMN10267272, study PRJNA491770) | bioreactor metagenome | isolation source: DHS bioreactor inoculated with marine | place: Japan: Omine Ridge, Nankai Trough | reverse complement strand
AAACCTTTCCTGATCATTGCTGAAGATATCGATGGGGAAGCGCTGGCTACAATTGTAGTTAATAAGCTTCGCGGAACAATATCTTGTGCTGCAGTAAAAGCTCCTGGTTTCGGCGACCGGCGTAAAACCATGCTTCAAGACATCGCTATATTGACAGGAGGGTTAGTCATTTCGGAAGAGCTTGGGATTAAACTTGACACGATTAAAATTACCAATCTGGGACGAGCCAAAAGAATTACAATTGACAAAGACAAAACTACAATCATTGAAGGTGCCGGCAAGGCAAGCGATATCGATGGAAGGGTAAAACAGATTAAGCTCCAGATCGAGGAAACCACTTCGGACTATGATCGTGAGAAACTACAAGAAAGACTGGCGAAACTTGTTGGTGGTGTTGCTGTTCTAAACATTGGCGCAGCAACTGAAATTGAAATGAAAGAGAAAAAGGCAAGGGTCGAAGACGCTCTTAATGCGACAAGAGCTGCTGTCGAAGAGGGAATCGTCCCTGGAGGAGGCGTTATTTTCCTCAGGGCAGCAAAAGAGCTTGATACTTTGGAACTCAACAAGGACATGATGATTGGTGTTAAAATTACACAAAAAGCGCTCGAAGAACCAATTCGGCAGATCGCCATTAATGCTGGTTGGGAAGGAACCGTTGTCGTCGAAAAAGTAAAAGAACTGGAACTGAACGTCGGTTTTAATGCCGAAAAAGAACAATACGAGGATCTTGTTTCTGCCGGCGTAATTGATCCGGCGAAGGTCGCCCGAACAGCATTACAGAATGCAGCTAGTATCGCTGCTCTCATGTTGACAACAGAATGTCTGGTTGCCGAGAAACCAGAAGATGATACCAATAAATCAAAAATGCCGGCTGGTTATGGTGGAATGTATTAAGACCTGTCAGTCTTCAAAAATATGGAAAGCTCTTTTCTATAATGGATTGGGGATTTTTATTACGGTATTCATTGCTTTTCTCGATTATATAACCGGTTACCAGTTAAGTTTCTCAATATTCTATTTAATCCCTATCATTATTGTAACCTGGTATGTCGGACGATGGCAGGGTTTGGTCATGTCTACTCTTGGAATATTTTCCTGGGCTTTCGCAGATCATCGCAACAGTCATCCCTATGATTCTCAAATCATTTATTACTGGAATGCCGCGGTAAGATTCGGTTTCTTTGTCATTATCGTTTTCGTGTTTTCGCGGCTTAAACTTACATTGCACAAGGAACACCTTTTGTCTCGAATGGACTCAATGACAGGCATAGCCAACAGGATGGGCTTTAATGAGCGTCTGGAGACCGAATTGGAGAAGGCTAGAAGATATGTTCGGCCCTTTTCTTTGGCATATATTGATTGCGACAATTTCAAACAAGTGAATGATAAGCATGGTCACCAGGAGGGAGATGAACTGCTGGCAGTGGTTGGGGGTATTATACGGGAAAATATACGCTCCGTTGATTTTGGGGCGCGAATGGGAGGTGATGAATTTGCCGTTATCCTCCCAGAAACTACCGCGGCCGAATCCTGGGAAGTGTTATACAGATTACAGAGCAATCTTAAAGATTCCATGGAATCTAGAAATTGGCCTGTAACCTTTAGTGTCGGCTTGGTTACATACCAGACACCACCAATTTCTATAATCGATACAGTAAGAGAAGCAGACAACTTAATGTATGCGGTCAAAGGCACAGGTAAAGGTAGAATGGAGCAATTAACAATCAATGGGTAGATGAAATATGTCACTGAGTGCATAAATTGTGCATTGGAGTTGGATGCAAAGGTAATCGTCTCTGATGATAATTGAGCCTGGAGATTACGCATGGGAGCTGTTTGAAAATGCTCTTGAACAATTCGAGGAACAGCTTTCGAAGAATGGAAAAAGGGAAGCAAGAATCGAAAAGACATAGACGAAGTCAAGAAGTTCATAGTGTCTCTGAATTCTGAATAGCCCGCAATTAATGCCTCCTCTTTTCCTCTTTTCTTCTTTTCTTCTTTTCCTCTATTCTCCCACTCCCCCGTTCCCCCACCCCGAATGCCGGACAATCCTGCCTTCCACCATATAGATAACATCTTCGGCGATATTTGTGGCAAGATCAGCAATGCGTTCCAACTGGTGTGAGACTTCATAGAGCCGGACAAACAGTGCACTATTTTCCGGGGATTCCGTGATGTGCCGGGTGGCGTAATCCAGCATATCCCGGTGGTAATCATCCACAATATCATCGGATTTGCAGACTTTGTGGGCTTTTTTCACATCCAGATTGATCAGCGCGTCCAGGGCATGACCCAGCATCTCAAGGGTTTTTCCGGACATGTCCACCAGTCGGGACGGAATTTGAAATGATGGAAATCCCACGAGGAATTCCGCCCGGAACGCGATATTCACGGCCAGATCACCGATCCGCTCCAGATCGTTGTTCATTTTTAACACGGCCACGATAAACCGAAGATCAATGGCGACCGGTTGATGAAGTGCCAGGATCTTGAGGCACTCTTCTTCAAGATCCACCTCGCGCTGGTCGATGATCCGGTCCTGGAGCCGAACAGATTCCGCCAGTTCGCTGTTTTTCCCGGTGAGGGATTTAACCGCGAGAATGACGCTTTCTTCAACGATGGCTCCCTGGGAGAGGATGGATTTTTTAATACTCTCGATTTCCCGGTGAATATGCATGGACATGAAATGATCTCCTTAGCCGAACCGGCCGGTAATATAATCTTCGGTTTGTTTGAGTTTGGGCCGGGTAAAGAGGGATTCCGTATCATTGACCTCAATGAGTTTTCCCAGGTATAAAAAGGCGGTAATATCCGAAACCCGTGCCGCCTGCTGCATGTTGTGAGTGACAATTATAATCGTATATTTTTCTTTCAGTTCCAGTATGAGTTCTTCGATTTTCTGGGTGGCAATGGGATCCAGCGCTGAAGCGGGTTCATCCATGAGGACCACTTCCGGTTGAATGGCCAGTGCCCGGGCAATACACAGCCGCTGCTGCTGTCCCCCGGACAGTCCCAGGGCGGAATCACTGAGCCGGTCTTTGACTTCATCCCAGATGGCGGCAGACTTGAGGGAGTCTTCGACCCTGTTTTGGATTTCCGTGCGGTTTTTGTATCCATTGATCCGTAACCCGTAAGCAACATCGTTAAAAATACTTTTGGGAAACGGGTTTGGTTTTTGAAACACCATTCCCACCCGCCGTCGAAGGCTCACCACATCGACGTTCCGGCTATAAATATCCTGATCTTCCAGAAAAATCTCACCTTCAACCCGTGTATTTGCGATAATATCATTCATCCGGTTGAGAGTTCTGAGGAACGTGCTTTTTCCGCACCCGGAAGGGCCAATCAGCGCTGTTACCTGGTTGGGTTTGATGTTCAGATTCACATCGAACAGCGCTTGAGATGATCCGTAGAAAAAACTGACATTCCGAGTTATGATTTTGTATTCGGACTGGTTTACGGTCATGGGTGAACTCTCCTAGTTGCCGGCATGTTTTTTACGTAACCGTGTTCTCAATATTATGGCGATCAGATTGATTCCAAGGACCAATGCGATGAGGACAAGTGCGGTTCCGTACTGAATGGGCCGGGTTTCCTCGATATGAGTACCGGCGGTGGCCAGGACATAAATATGGTATGGCAGCGCCATCACTTCATCAAAAACAGATGTGGGAATTTTAGGTGTAAAAAATGCGGCTGCCGTAAACATAATAGGCGCTGTTTCCCCGGCAGCCCGGCCGATTCCCAGGATGGCTCCGGTTAAAATACCCGGCAGCGCCGATGGTACTACTACCCGGGAAATGGTTTGCCATCGTGAAGCGCCCAGGGCCAGAGATGCTTCCCGATAGGTCATGGGTACCGCTTTAAGTGCTTCTTCTGAAGCACCGATCATTACCGGAAGGATCAGGAATCCCAAGGTAAGTGATCCGGATAAAATGGATGAACCAAACCCGAAATAAACAACAAACAGGGCAAGACCAAATAATCCGAATATCACCGAAGGAACACCCGCAAGATTGTTGATACCCATGCGGATCATTCGCACAACCCGTCCTCCCCGGGCATATTCATTGAGGTAAATCGCGGAGGCAACTCCCAGGGGAAACGCAATGATTATGGCGCCGGCTGTCAAGTAGAACGTACCGATAATGGCGGGGAATATCCCACCCCGGGTCATGGCATCCGTTGGCGGTTTTGTCAGAAATTCCCATGTAATCACGAAAATACCGTTCTTAATGATGAATCCCAGCATAATCACCATGGCCAATCCGATAACTGCAACGGATAATCGCATGAGGAGCAGTGCTGTCCCTTCAACTATTTTTCTTCGTGTTTGGAATAACATGGTCTTCAATTGCCTCTAGGGGAGATGGGCTGTTTTATATCTGTTTGAGATATAATCAGCGGTCAGATTGAAGATGAAGGTCAGGATCAGGAGAACAATACCTGTGGCGAAAAGAGCATAATAATGGTCACTTTGGTATGGCGCTTCGGCCATTTCCGCCGCTATGGACGCCGGAAGCGGTCGGCAGGATTCAAAAATACTTTCCGGTACCGCTGCAGCGCCGCCGGCCACCATGAGGACCACCATGGTTTCACCCATGGCCCGGGCCATACCAAGAATGACGGCAGTACTGATTCCTGACAGAGATGCCGGCACCACGACCCGGCTGATGGTTTCCCATCGGTTGGCGCCCAGCGCATAAGATGCCTCCCGTAATGTTCTGGGAACCGCATGAAGGGCGTCCTCCGAAAGGGAAGATATTGTGGGAACCGCCATGAAAGCCAGCATCATGGATGCGTTCACCACATTTAAACCTGTGGGCAGATCGAATATATCCTGGAGCATGGGCGCCACCACCACCATACCGAAAAAACCGATGACCACCGAGGGAATGGATGCCAGAAGCTCGATCACCGGTTTGATGATCTCTTTTGTCTTGTGTCCGGCCAGTTCAGATATGTATATGGCACTGAAAATTCCCAGAGGTATCGCGATGATTGAAGCGATTATTGTGACAATAACTGATCCCGCAATCATGGGGAAAATTCCGAAATCCGCCGGATCATCCGTCGGATACCAGTACTGTCCCAATACAAAGTCTTTTACTGAAAGCGTCTTGAAAATCGGAATGCCTTCCTTGAACAGGAACACAAATATCAGAGCGACTATAACGATAGAGATGAGTGACATCACCAGAAAGATTTTCCGGATGATTTTTTCTTTGATCACCCGGGCGAATTTTTCTGATGTGATATCAACTGTGCTTTTCATGATGACTGCCGCTCCGCATCTTCAAAGATTTCTCCGGAAATTTTAACCCTGTTCTGGATTACAGCGGATAGATAGATACAAACCCCTCCTTCAGAACCAGTTTCTGTCCTTCCGGGCTGACCAGATAGTTGATGAAAGAAAGGGTATCGCCTTCAGGCCAGCCGGCGGTGAACATAAAAAGTGCCCGGGAAATCGGGAAGGCGCCGGTGAGGGTGGTTTCCGGCGTGGCTTCAACACCATCCACAGTCAGTGGTTTGATTTCTTTATTGAGATATCCAATGCCGATGTACCCCATGGCATACTTGTTTTTCGCGATAATCTGGCTGATGGCGCCATTGGATGCCTGAAGCAGCGCCTTAGGTGTAACCCGTTCCTTTTTCAGCACTATTTTTCGCCAGACTTCGTAGGTTCCTGAGCTGGTATCCCGGGAGACAACCACTATTTTTTTGTCCGGTCCACCCAGGGTTTTCCAGTTCGTGATCTTACCGGTGTAAACATCTTTCAGGTTTTTCATCGAAATATCAGAAATCGGGCATTGGGGATGAACAATGGGTACAACACAGTCCAGCGCCACCCGGTGCGGTACCGGAAAAGCACCCCGCTCAGTGGCCAGTTTAACTTCCTTCTCCTTGATGAATCGGGAGGAGTCAGCGATATCGCAAGTGCCGTCAATAATGGCTTTGATCCCGTTCCCGGACCCGCCGCCGGATACGGAAATACTCACATCCGGATGGGTTTTCATGAATACTTCCGCCGCTGCCTGGGCAATGGGCAGAACCGTTGTGGATCCCTTTATCACGAGCTTTCCGGCCATTACATTACCGCTTATAACCAGAGCAATAAAACATCCCAGTAAACAGATTTTATTAATCAAATTCATACGCTTTCCCCTCCTGGATTAAAATTTGTATTTCAGATCGAACTGGAACCGGTCATAACCGATATCATCACCGTCCGGATCAATCGTGTTTAACAGGTATGTGCCGCCAACTGTGAATGTGTGTGGCAGATTGATGGATGCGGACAGTTTGTGTCCGTTACCATTAGTGCCGCCACCGGCAAAATCCGAATCATTGAACGCACCCAGGGTGGCGTCTTTTTCAACAGATCGGTAGTTGTAATTCACTTTCCAACCGTAGGTGCCTTTTTTACTCAGACTGAATCCCGCAAGGTATGCGGTGTCTTCATCATCCGGATCGGTATTCTTGATGTAATCGCCATAAAAACCGAGTTTCAGAGCGGACAGTTTAACGGTCATATCAACAAAAACTTCCATCAGATCGTAGTCATACAGATACTTACCATCAGGGTCAGTGGAATTGCCGAAACTGTCTTCAGCATCCACGAATGTTTCCCATCCGGCACACTCAGTATATGTGAAATAGCTGCCGCCAAATTTTAAACCGACTTTTCCGTCGGCAACTTCCAGGTCACCACCGAATTGCAGGCCAATGAGGTGGGTGTCGTCATCAGACTTTCTTTCTTCAACCCAGAAATATGCAGCATTACCGAAAAATTTGAAATTGCCGGATCCGGCCTTGAATTGTGTTGCAAGACCTTCAGGTGTGAGATCACCATCCCAGATCAACTGAGTATTTGCCGGTTTGTAAAAGGGATTTCCCATTTTTCCACCTTTGATTTTCACCTGTTTTATTGGACGCCAGTCGAAGTAAGCTTTGTCCAACCACAGATATTTTGAGGTGAACCCACCATCAAGTGTCTGGTTACTTGAAACCGGATCAGAACTGCCGGAAGCCAACCGGATCACTATATCGATCTGATCACTGACTTTCCCTTTGATCTGGAGCCGTGCCCGAATCCTATTCCGATACCGAATTTCATCTTTGTCATCCTGATCGATGAGTTCAAACCGGTACCGAAAATCACCTGTTACTTTCATTTTGTCTGTCCAGGATGACGCTTCGCTATTCGCCCGGCAATCAGCATGAAAAACCGCAAAAACAGAACTCAAAAATAATAAAATCCATCCCAATCGTAATCCCTTCACTCAAACCTCCTCAGAAAATAAAAAAAATGAATTCACCAACACATATTGTGGCGTTGCTGTATATGTAAGCCTGGTTTATTTATGGATTGTTCGAGTCAGGTTAGAAAGGTGTTAGATCGGGAACTACTCACCCAAGGGAAAGCGAATAATAAAAACAGAGCCTTTGCCCGGTGAACTGGTCACCTCAACACTTCCCTGATGCACAGAAACAATGTGTTTCACAATGGCCAGTCCCAGACCGGTTCCCCCCATATCACGGCTCCGGCTTTTATCGATCCGGTAGAATCGTTCAAAGATCCGACTCAGATATTTTTCCGGTATTCCGGGCCCATTATCCCGCACTTCAATGACCGCTGAGGATGATGTCCGGGAACAGGAGATCCTTACCTGAGACCCGGAAGGACTGTATTTTATGGCGTTATCCACCAGGTTGGTAATGGCCTGTTGCATGAGTTGTTCATTTATTTTCACGGTTATCAGGGGATCACCGTCTGTCACCAACTGGATCATCTTTTCCCGGGCTTTGGCCTGGCAGATAGAGACCACTGTGTCAAGAATTTCAATTAATTGTACCTGGGTCTGCTTGAGTGATTCACCACTTGTGAGTGTCTGAAGGCGGGAAAGGCTGAGCAGATCCTCGATTACGGCGTTGAGTTGGTTTGTGTGTTTGAGGATAATTTTCAGGAATCGGTGAGCATGTTCCGGATCCGAAACCGCCCCTTCCTGAAGTGTCTCCACAAACCCTTTAATGGCCGTGATGGGGGTTTTGAGTTCATGGGAAACATTGGCAACAAAATCTTTACGAATTTTTTCCAATCGGTGAATGCGGGTCATATCATGCAGTACGATCAGGGCGGATGTTTTACCACTCGCTGAGTCTTGAATAGTGGATCCGTACAGATGAAGATACCGGTTTTCCTGACCGGTCATCACAACATCCCGGTCCATGGAACCCGAACATGAGATTGTCTCCTTCACAAAACAGTGAATCGCCTCGGACCGGACAACCTCCTGGATAGTGCGGCCTGAAACATCATCCATCTCACATCGAAACATCTCCACCGCCGCCTGATTCATACGAAGAATACACTCATTCCGGTCCACTACCAGCACAGCCTCCTTCAGATTGGCCAGAATAGTCTCCAATTCCATTTTTTGAAGACCGATCAACCTGATCTGACCATCCACTTCCTCAGCCATGCTGTCCAGCGCCAATGATAGAACGGATATTTCATGAATGGAGGATACGATCCCGATTTTTTCCTGGAACCGACCTTTTGAGAATCGGCCGGCACCGGCAATCATTTTTTTTATGGGTCGGTTCAGGAGTATCACCATGGTGTAACTCATAAAGGCCGCCGCCAGAGTGATTACCAGAAGCACAATAAGCAATTGTGTGACAAATTTACGGATCGGTGCAGATATGACGGCGCCGGGAACGGATGCGCGAACAATGGCTTGGACATGATTTCCCTGTTTCAATGGTATCGCCAGATACAGAAGTTCCTTCCCGATTGTTGTACTGAACCTTCTGGAGATACCCCGGCCGGTATTGAAAGCATCCTGAACCTCCGGTCGGGTCAGATGATTGGTCATTGTTCGCGGATCTTCCTCGCTGTCCCCGATCACTTCACCGGAATTGAGAATTACCGCGTAACGCACGCCTGTCAATTCCCCGATCTGCTTGCATACACCATCAATCCTGCCGGCATTCTCCTGAGTAACATCCCCGGGTATAACCTGAAGAAATGTCAGGATCTGGTTTTCCAGGGATTGCACCTGCCGCTGCCGGATATCATCCCGAAGATAGTGCACGCCAAAAAGGGCTATCACGGTTATGGATAAAATAATGACAGCCAGATATGTGGGATACAGCCGCCACAGGAGATGAGTTTTCTTACCCATTATTTTCCCTTGAACCGGTAGCCCACACCGCGGACCGTCTCGATAAGATCACCGGATCGCCCCAGTTTTTTTCTGAGTCCCACCACCTGTACGTCAATGGCGCGTTCAGTGACCGGGTAATCGTCTCCTTTGACGGAGGAAATTATTTGTGACCGTGAAAAGACCCAGCCGGGTCTGCCCATGAGAAGATGCAGCAGATCAAATTCCGTTGCGGTGAGGATGACCGGTTCGCCGGTAACAGTCACTTCTCTGTGTCCCGGATGAAGAACAATACCGCATTGCTGAATCATCTCATCCGGTACCGGTTCTGATTTTTGTTCCCGCCGCAGAACAGACCGGATTCGGGCAATCAGCACGCCGGGACTGAACGGTTTGGTCACATAATCATCCGCACCCAGTTCCAATCCGGCGACAATATCGCTGGCTTCTGTCCGTGCCGTGAGCATGATAATGGGTATCATATCTGTGGAAGTGTTTTTTTTCAGGATCCGGCAGACATCGCGCCCGTCAATTCCCGGCAGCATGAGATCCAGAATGATCAGATCCGGTAAATGCCGGGTACTCATCACAACAGCCTCTTCACCGGTGGACGCACACATGACACGGTATCCGGATTTTTCCAGATTGTACTGCAGCAATTCCTGTATATCCTGTTCGTCATCTACAACAAGAATCAGTTCGTCAGGCATTCAACCAACCTCCTGATATTGATGGGTTAACACGGATGGGAGGGTTAAGGCAAGTTAGGTTTTGGTTAAGCATTCATCAAGATCAATGACATGAAACGTACCACCACCCTGCCATTTCCAACCGGAAGATATCCCGAACGGATCGCCACTCAGTACGGTTTTCATTCGAGGCGCCAATATCGTATCAACACACGCTTTCCGGTCCATCCCAATCCATTTCCGTCCCATCTTATGCGCCGCCGCACAGGTGGTGCCGCTCCCGGCGAAATAATCCAGCACCCGGTCTTCGGGATGGGTGGCGGATGCAATAATCCGTTCCAGCAAATTCTCATTTTTCTGAGTAGCCCCTGCTGACCCGATTTTCTCCTTCGAAAAACTCAGGATTTGTACGGAATTCAAAGCATCCATGGCACTGCAGTTCCAGGTGTCTTCCAGGGGATATCCGGGACCGGTGGGTTTTTTGCCGTCCCGCCGGACATAACCTTCCGGATACGGAATAACCTGTTTTATGAAGAGGGGTTTCTCTGATTTTCCATAGTGATAGATGGTGTCATGATTCCGGATAAATTTTGCCGCCCGGGATTTGAACCCGGAAACCCAGCCGATTCGCCAGATAATCTCAGTAATGAAATGCAGATACTGATCCATCAATAACTTCAGTGACGCTTTCTGATTATTATCAATATGGACAAAAAATGTGCCGTTATCAGTAAGAAGATTACACGCAGGTATCAGGCGATTTTCCATCATGGTCAGCCATGCGGCGGGTGTGAACTCATCCGGATAATTGAAAGTCCGGTTTCCCGTATTGAACGGCGGATCAATGTAAATACACTGGATCTTTCCCTCAAACAGGTCCCGGATATGCCGCAACCCATGAAAATTGTTCCCGGCAACCAGAAACCCATCGGGATTCTCGTCCAACTCCGGCGATAGTTCCAAAAGACGGGTCTTGAAATCATTGGGAAAGTGCCGTGTATCGATACACAGGTTCCTGTGGGTACGCAAAAACTCAATATCCGGGGATTCAGTTTTCAGCATTTTCTTGCCGGCAGCACCCAGTCGCAAGGCCAGATCACGCCAGTCTGCGCGCTGCTTCGGATTTGAAAGAATCTGCGGCCAAAGAACTTCAGGTACCCCATGGAGGGAGGTGCAGATATGCTTCTGAACCGGTTTCCGGGGCATCTCATACCATGCACTCAGCTTCTCTTCGATATCAGAAATGGCGTTGATAATTTCTCGGGCGATACCCTGAAAAACCGAAATACACGCAAGATCTTCACTTTCATTTTTTGGAGGGTCTACCGGATAGCCATTTTTGTAATGGTGGGATACCAGAAGATGACCGGTATACGTTTTCAGGTTCCGGAAAAGGTGTTTTCTTATGCCGGGAAAAAGAAAATATGCGTTTGTAACGGATTTTTTGGTTGTGCCGGTCAGAGAGACCAGATGGAGAGATCCTGCGGGCGGCCATGGACTCTCCGGATTACTCCGGGATTCGGATGCATGGGGACAATCTCTGCTGCCACACCCGTATTGGAGGAAAAACGTGGTTAAATGATGGTGTAACCGGCGGTGTTGCTGGGATGTGAAGTTCGAAGTTTCACGGTTGGTTATTTCGGGTAACTCCTGGAAGAAAAAAAGATCAATTTCCTGATTTTTTGCGTGAAGAATTTCAGAAACATCCCCATGAATAGACGCGGGGTACTTTTGATGGAAGATGCGTTGGAGCGCTTTGGATATGGAAGCAGAGTAAGAATCAGTCACGTTTCAGGGAACGAATGGCTTCCAGTTTTTTGACATATCCTGTGCATCGGCAGGCGTTCCCGTCAAGTGCCCGTTTGATTTCATCGTCGGTGGGGTTGGGGTTTTCCTCAAGGAGCGCATAGGTTGACAGAATAGATCCCGGTGTTGAGAATCCGCATTGAACCGCACCGTGATCAGAAAAGGCCGTCTGGATGGGATGAGGTGTCTCCGGTGTGCCCAACCCTTCAATTGTGGTGATCTTTTTGTTGTCAGCCCGGGCGGCCAGGATGATACATGAGTTCACGGGTTTACCATCCATCAAGATGATGCAGGCACCGCAATTTCCGTCACCGCATCCTTCTTTCGCGCCGTAATAACCAAGCCCTCGCAATAGATCAAGCAGTCTGTCCCCGGCTTGAATTTCCTGCGTGTATGTGTCGCCGTTAACTGTAAACTGGATTTTCATCATACACCTTTTATGGCCTGCCGGATCGCCCGGGAAATGAGTGTTTTTAAAAGATCACGCCGATACGCCTCTGATGCTCGGGTATCCGGACGCGGTTGAATACTGTTCATGGCAACAGCAGCGGCTTCTTCGATTTTTTGATCGTTCGCAACTGCATTTTCAAGCACCTTTTCCGCTTCGGGAATCCGCTGGGCAACAGAGACAAGTCCGCCGCAGGCGATCCGCACGTCCGAGAAATAGTTATCATCCATGGCAAAAGTGACTCCGACAGTCACCAGAGCAAAATCCACCTTGGTTCGGGAAAACTTGATAAACCCGCCGTGATGACTGCGTTTCCCTGCCGGCAGGGTTACATGGGTCAGGACCTGATTTTTTTCCAGGATTTTCCGACTCTGATGTTTAAAATCCATGGCCAGGGAATTTTCCAGGTTTCCGCCGTCATAGATCCGGATACCGGCATCCAGCGCCAGCAGAGCAACCGGTAGATCAGACCAGGGATACCCACCCAGAATGTTGCCCCCAATGGTAATCAGATTCCTCAGGGGTGTCGATGCCAGCCGCTGACATGCCTGATTAAGGATCCCCCCGGCATAACTCTGCAACTCCGGAGCACGCTCCAATTGACGGATTGTGGTCAGAGTGCCGATGGTGATGGATCCATCACTTTCGATCCGGCATCCGGCATCTGCGGCTTCCGTGATATCGAATACGGTGGATACATGAGGCCGTTGAAAAGCCAGACTGGTCCCTCCAGCCAGAATCTGTGAACCACCTTCTGTGTGCTTCATCAGATTAACCAATTCGTCCAGAGTCCGTGGCTGCGAATATGTTTTTAGATCAGGTAATAATTGCGCCATATTAAATCTCCCGCCTCAATCCGATTTCCCACATCCGGTTACAAAATATCCGATGAGGAACCTGTTTTTCCTTCAGGGCTGATTTTAGATGAAACCGAGCAGGATTCATAGAGAAAATCGAAAGCTTCACCAGGCAGCGTATCATGATCCTGCAAATTTTCCAGACGCCGGCATAGTGTGATTCCCATGAAATCCTCAGGAAGATACCCGGACCAGTGCCGGGCTGCCCGGTTCCAAAGCAGCCGCGCCTCTCTGAAAGATTCGGTCCGCCAGAGAGCCAAACCGGCACCCAATCGGGCCGCTTCACTTGTTGTCTCAATCCTCAGAGCAGCTTCAAACGCTTTTACAGAGCGTTTATTCGCTTCCTGCTTCAAAAGGAAATTCCCATATCTCAATATGGGATCAATCGAATCAATATCCTCAAGAATGGCCTGCGCCCATTCCATCTCATCTTTTTTAAGAAACCGGTAAAACTCAATGATACATTTATAATATAGAGCGAACATCACGGGGTTATCCCGGGCTGTCAGAAGTTCGACGGCATCCAGAACGGTTTTGAAGGCGGTACGCTTTTTCCGCGGAACCTGATCCACGGCGTAATCCAATCCCCAGATAAGGTCGTCCCGTTCCTGGTCCCCGATTTCCCGGAGATACGTTTTCCGAAGCGCAGCGATAATCTCATCGTCACCGCTGCCTTCCGGAAGGGATCGGATGGCGCGGAGTCCCTGGAGAATGGTATCGAAAGAAAATCCCAGGGAAACAGTATCCGATTCCAGAAGAGAAACAGCATCCCTGACAATGGCCTCTGATTCCTCGG
>SWBX01004722.1_pt2 | contig 13768 bp, 9 predicted proteins | sample 4693051 | NCBI WGS metagenome assembly SWBX01 (sample SAMN10267272, study PRJNA491770) | bioreactor metagenome | isolation source: DHS bioreactor inoculated with marine | place: Japan: Omine Ridge, Nankai Trough | reverse complement strand
GAGTCTCCGCACCGCGGGTCCACTTGATAGCGAAACCACGGGGCAGCAGGAAGTTGCGGCCGTAGCCGTCCTTCACCTCGACGATGTCACCGGCCACACCCAGGTGGTCGACCGGAGCAGTAAGAATCAACTTCATTTCATTCCCCTGCTCAGCGTGAGGTCGAGGCGTAGGGCAGCAAGGCGAGTTCGCGCGCGTTCTTCACGGCGATCGCGACCTTGCGCTGCTCCTGCACCGACAGTCCGGTAACCCGACGGGCGCGGATCTTGCCACGCTCGGAGATGAACTTCCGCAGCGTGGCGGTGTCCTTGTAATCGATGGTGCCGATGCGAATCGACTTCGCCGGCACGATCTTCTTCGATTTCACAGGCTTGCGCTGTGAGGCCATTGTGGTGCTCTCCTTGGTTTATGAAAGCCCGGCTCTCGCCGGAATGACATGAATATGAGGTGCTCCCTTCGACTGGCTCAGGGAGCGTGAGGGTCGGATCAGAATGGCGGGGGTTCGTCGCTCTGGGCGCCAGCCCAGGGGTCGGATCCGCCGCGATCCTGACTCTCCGAGCGGTTCCAGTTGGAACCACCCGAGGAGGACCCGCCGCCGAAGTCGCCGCCGCCGCCCGCATTGCGGGTCACCTTGGCGGTTGCATACTTCAGGGCCGGACCGATCTCGTCGACATCAACCTCGAAGACGGTGCGCTTCTCACCCTCACGGGTTTCGTAGCTGCGAGTCTTCAGGCGACCTTGCACAATCACGCGCATCCCTTTGGTGAGGGACTCCGCGACGTTCTCCGCAGCCTGCCGCCAGATGGAGCAGTTGAGGAACATCGCGTCCCCGTCTTTCCACTCACCGCTGTTGCGGTCGTAGGTGCGCGGGGTGGAAGCGACGGTGAAATTCGCCACCGGAGCCCCGGACGGGGTGAAGCGCAGTTCCGGGTCGGCAGTCAGATTGCCGACCAGGGTGATGATGGTTTCGCCTGCCATGATTGCTGTCTTTCGATCGGACGTGGGCTGGGTACTCGTCAAGGGTGTCAGTTGGTACCGACAGTTGGCGAGACCTCCGCGTGAATCAGTGCAGATCGGGGCGGATCACTTTGGTCCGCATGATCTGTTCGTTCAGGGTGAACTGACGATCCAGCTCCTTCACCACATCTGGCACGGCGGTCAGATTGATGACGGCATAGATGCCTTCGGACTTCTTGCGAATGTCATAGGCCAGCCGACGGCGACCCCAAACATCGATGTTGTCCACGGTGCCACCGGCCTTGGTAAAGGCTGCCAACGGCTTTTCCAGCAGGCTGTTCACCTGACGGTCGTCGACGTCGGGATCAATGATCACCACGACTTCGTAGGAACGCATACGCGAACTCCACCTCCTCTGGTCTTGAGCGGCTACGGGAGCTTCCCGTAGCAGGAGGGCGTATCTTCCGGCCGCCTTCGGGACGGCCAGCTAGCAAGCGTACCGGCTGCGCCCGCCCCCGGGCCAATTCACCATCGGCTCAGCGGCGATGCCACTCGCTCCAGCGGATCCAGCCGGTGCCCTTGGAGGTACGCACCGTCTTGCGGTAGCCCGTCTTGGTGGCCACGACTTTGACCTTGATGTTCTTGCGCCAGTCGGCCCAGGTGAGTCGATAGGTGCGACCGTGGGCACCGGCGATCCGGTGACCGTTGCGGTACCAGCGATACGTGAAGTGCACCGCCGTCGTCGCCGAGGAGCACTTGACCCGCAGCTTCGTGCCGACCTTCTTGAAGCCGACCAGCTTCGGCTTGCAGGCGCGAACCCTGGCCGGCTTCGCCTTGGTCAGAGTGATCGTCACATTGGTAGTCACCGTTGTGGTCGTCTGAGCCGGGCGGTAGCCGGGAGCTTTGGCGACCAAGGTGAGCGAGTCATGCTTGGGAATCTGGGCGAGTAGCCGGTACTCGCCGCGGGCGCTGGTTGTGACGCAGTTTGCTGAACCGGCGACGCAGACGCGCGCCTTCTTGACCGCCTCACCAGAAGTATTGGTCACGGTGCCGGACACGGTGGGAGCCGCCTGCAACTCGATGTCTACTGCATCAGGCCAGGCGGGGCTGCTCGCCTCCAGCCATGAGTATTCGCTACTGGTGTAATTGGGGTACCACGTTTCCACCCACGACGGGTCATTTCTTCCCGGGCTCGCATACACCTTGGCCGGAGATCCCACTCCACGGAGCGAATAGCCGCCACCGCCATCAGTGACATCGCAGATGCCGGTCAGCAGCTCACAAACTTTCACCCCGGACTGTGGGGTTCCCTGGAAAATGACCGTTCCGCTGATGGTGTAGGTGTCCTCCTCGGCAACAGCGGGCTCAGCGCCGACCACGGCCAAAGCCGTAGTCAGCAGCGCGATCAGGCCTAACAGCCCGCCGCGTCGAAGCCAACGAAATGCTCGCATGAGAAAGATCCCCCCGATCTTTGTCGTGCAGGTGCCGGGTCTGTTCCCCCGAACAGACGTCCCCTAAAGGGTGACTCACAGCGAGGTGATAGGCAAATGCCTGGAGCATTTCGGGTGTCGGGTCTCAACCATCGCTGCAGCCGCGCAGCAACAACAGGGCTGCGGCGACACGCTCAGCGAACGCGCTGGGTCAGCGTGCTGCGCACCGTGATCTTGTGGCCGTCAACAGTGGCGATGACGCGGACCTTGATGCGCTTGCCGCGGTCCTTGACCGCAAGTCGGTAGGTCTTCTGGGTGGCCCCGGCGATGCGGTGTCCGCCGCGATACCAGCGATAGCTGAACGACACCGGGGACGGGTTCCATGTCCCAGTCTTGACCCGCAGGACCTTGCCCACCTTCTTCTTTCCCAGGATCTTCACAGACCCGGTGGTGAGAGGGGCGGACGGCTTGACGCGGTCCTGTCCGTTTACGCCGGAACTGACGAGGGTGGTCAGGGCGTGCACCGAGATGTTGATGCCCGTGACCGCCTGCCCTGGGAGCACCGGAATGTACTGGTCCTGGTTTGAATCGCCGTAGCTGTAATCCGTCGGTAGGAACAGCGCCCACTGTGCGTCATCGGCAGGGAAGACGGTGGGGAGCACTTCGTTGAATCCCGCACCCCGGTCCTGACCGACCACATTGGTCAGGGTGTAGCGGCCCTTGTCATCAGTGATGGCGCAGTTTGAGTCCGGACCACCTTCACAAACCTTGGCGTTAGCCAACGGCTGGCGGTGCTGATTGACCGAATCGTCGTAGATGGTGACGGTGCCACTGACATCCATACCGATGCCATCTTCGGCCTGGGCTGGCAGCGCCGGTACGGCGGCCAGCCCCAGAGCCAAGAAGGCGATCAAGGCGGCCAGACGGCCACGCTTGAACACATCGACACGCTTCAAAAGATCCCCCCGGTTGTCTTTTGTCTTGCGTCGCGCCCAGATTCCCCCGAACGGGCGTCCTCAATAGAGTGCCTGAACCTTGCGCCCAGTGCAACGCGACTACGCAAGAGTCTCGTCACCCGGATGAGTGACACCGCTCAACCGACGCGCTTGCGAGGACCAACCTTCTTGGTCTTCTTGGACACCTTCACGACTCTGGGGAAGCCGGACTTCGACCCGGTGACCTTCACCGAGATCCGTGTGCCTCGATCACGTTTGGTCAGTCGGTAGCTCTTGGTGGTTGCACCGCGGATCGGCTTCCCATTGCGCAGCCAGCGGTAGGTCAGCTTCACCTTGCCGGGGCCCCACTTGCCGGCGACTGCGACGAGCTTGGCGCCCACTCTCGGCGTGCCCACGACTGTGGGACGCACCGCGATCAACGACGACCGCGCTGAACCGACGGGCACCACCAAGGTCTTCTTCTCACCTGCGGTCAACGTCACATCGGCGAAGGCATCTCCGTGCCTTGCTGTGAACACGGAGATGTAATAGGGCCCTGCAGCCAAGCGCATACTCGCGGTGGTGCCGGTGGTCACAACCTCAGCCTCATCATCGTGACCCACCGGCGCGCCAGCACGGACGGCCTGAACCGTGGCCTTGTCGGACGACCCGTCAGGGTAGGTGATGCGCACCGTCAAAGTAGCCAGTTGCTGCAGCGCGAAATCCGTGTTGGGTTGGTCGACCGTGTCCACCACGGTGAGGGCCTTCGGTTCCGAATCGGTGTAGCCGCTGAGCGAGGCGTAGCAGGTCGCCGGAGTGACCGCGGGATCGACCACGACCTGATAGGCACCGTCAGTCCCGGTCGGGTCGATATCGAAATAGCGCAGTTCGTACGGATAGTCCGAGTCGTCATGGCAGAGCACCTTTGCGCCGGCAACGGGTTTCCCGTCCGGGTCCACCACTGTTCCGGACACCCGCGACCCTTGATTCAGCGTGACCGTCACCTCGGGAGGCGGAGCAGCCAGATCCAGGCGGGACGTGAAATAGCCCGGAGCCGAGATGTAGTACTGGTACGCCGACGACGGGGCCAAGCCGTAGATCGTGAAGCTACCGCCCTCACCCATGACTGCCGACTTCGTTCGATGCGTCAAGTAGGCCTCGTGCATTTCAACAGCCACAGTCGCCCCGGTGATGGGGGTTCCGGCTGAGTCCACCACGAGACCGGTGACGGTGTTGCCCCATTGGAGCTGGTGGTCGAAGCTCTTACCCGTCAGGGACGGGTTCACAAGAGTGCCGCCAAAGCTGTACGGCAAAGCCTTCACACAGTCCTGAACGGGACGGGTGCAGTAGTAGGCGTCCATATACCCGGTGTTCGCGGCGTCAAAATCAATGAGGTACTGAATGTCGCTATCCAGCCCGTCCACGCGGTAGTGGCCGTTCGCATCGGTCACCGCTATTGCAGCGTCACTCCCGTAGCTCGACGGCTGCCGGCCCCCGCCCGGGTAATACCGATGCAGATGAACGGTCAGACCTGAGACGGCGACGCCGTTCGGATCAGTCACCGTCCCTTGAATGATGCCGGTGTCCACCGCCTGCGCAACGCCTGTTGTTCCTGCGAACACCAAGGCCAACGCCAGGAGCGCTCCCACCGCCCCCCGTACCCACGTCCGTCCTGAAGCGAACCGCGTCATGATCCCCCGATCTCAATTCGTCCCTGAAGTACCTTGGCCTTCCAGCGGAAGTTGCGGTACGGGGGGCTCCCCGTCGTCCCCATACCGTCCCGGCTGTCGGGCCCTGCCATCACATCACTTTCTTGGTGGCTTTCGACGCCTTCACGACCGTCGAATAGCCGGTCTTGCTCCCCGTGACTTTCACCGTGATCTTCTTACCTTTGTAGGCCTTGGCGATCTTGTAGCTGCTCTTGGTGGCTTTGGCTATCTTCTTGCCGTTGGCGTACCACTGGTATCGCAGCGTCACCGGCGACGGACCCCACGAGCCGGCCTTGGCTGCGAGTCTCGAGCCGACCTTGGCCTTGCCTGAGATCACCGGGGTCTTCGCTGACAAGGTGCCGGCGGTGACCGCCGCCGTTTTCGCCGAGGTCTTCACGAGCGTGGCATAACCCACAGCAGTGCCGGTCACCTCCACGGCGATCGTCTTTCCGAGCTGAGCAGGCTGCACCACGAAGCTCGAGGCGGTCGCGCCGGAGATGACGGCACCGGAGGCGAACCACCGATAGGTCAAGGACACCCCCGGCGGCGTCCACAGGCCTGGCGTGGCCGTCAGCCGGGAGCCCACTTTCGCGGCACCGCTGATCTGCGGAACCGACCCGGTGGCCACTGCTGCCGCGACGGCGCCGGTGCTGTCCGAGGTCGCTGAGTCGTCCACGTAGCCGGCCTTGGTGCCGTCGACCTTCACGGCGATCGCCTTGCCCAGGTCGCCGGGCATCACGGTGTAGGTCGATCCAGCGGCACCGGCCACGGGCATCCCGTCGACGAGCCAGGTGTAGCTGAAGCTCACCCCTTCGGGCTGCCATCCGGTCACTGTTGCGGTGAGTTTCGCGCCCACGGTTGGTTCTCCGGTGATGGTGGGCTTGACCGGGTGCATCTTCGCCTTGGCAACGGCTTCGGTGGCCTCAGACTTGGTCGTCAGCGTTAGGTAGCCGGGCTTGGTCCCCGTCACCTCCACCGAGATCGTCGCGCCGGCGTCCTCAGCCACCACGGTGTAGGACGGCTGTTGCGCTCCCTCGATCTTGCTGCTGCCTCGGAACCACTGATACGTCAGCGGCACCCCGGACGGCGACCAGGTGCCGGGGTTGACCGTGAGGACCGAGTCCACCTCAGGGTTTCCCTCAATCTGCGGCTTATCACCGGTGATGTCGCCTGGCGTCACCGCAGCGGTGGCAGCTGAGGACACTGTGGCAGGCGCATACCCGGCCTTGGTGCCGGTTACCTTGACCGAGATGGTGTGGCTCACATCGTCTGCCACCACACCGTAAGTCGCAGCAGTGGCCCCATCAATCTCGGCGTTGCCGCGGTACCACTGGTAGGTGAAGCCATCTTGAAGGGGAGTCCAGTTCTCAACGTTCGCCGTCAGCACACTGCCCAGCGAGACCGTCGCGGTGTCGCTGGAGATTGTCGGCACCGGAGTCTGAGTGAAGTCCGGCCGAATGATCTCCAGATCGAGGGTGTGGATGCCCACCTGGGAAAGATCGATCTGTTTGAGGTCGGTCGCGGTCTCAGCGAGGGTTCCGTCGCTGTGGAGGTAGTACATCGCACCCTCGGCATAGACCGAGACGGTGTACGTCGTCGGTTGCACTAGATGAATCAAGTCACTGATTCGATAGGACCCGTCCGGCCCCGTGTCTTCACCAAACACTACGGAAAAGGAGTCATCTACCGGCGTGAGACGCACCTCGGCGTGCTCAATGGGATTCCCCAAGGAGTCCGCGACTGTTCCGGCGAGCTCAATACCCAGCGTCAAGTCGAAGAACGGGTGAAGGGTGGCGTAGGCACCGACAGAAACCACACTCGCGTCGGCCGCATCGATGCTGCGATCCCACCACTGGGCGATGAGGGGACTGGACTGCGGCGGCACGGCCCGGACGTAGTAGTCGCCCGGATCCACGATGAACGAATACTCGCCGTCCTCGCCGACGGTCACGGTCTTGATCGGGTCGGAACCGGGATCGGTGTACAGCGAAACCTGCGTGCCGGCAACCGGCAGCCCGCTGCCCTGGGGCGCTGAAACCTGTGCCGCGATCTCGGCATTCCGGGGAGCCGACGGCGGCAGTTGAAGGTTGCGTGTCTGAACCGGCTGGCTGCCGAAGTCGACGGGAGCCGCGGCCGCTGGGTTGTCAGAGAGTTCGCCGGAGGAGTTCAGGTAGTACGTGGCACCGCCGGCCACCTCGACGGCGATTATGTACGTCGTCGCAGAGTGCCAGCTACCGAATTCGTCAACCTCGAAGCTGCCGTCCGCCAGGGTGCCCGAACATCCCCCGGTGTCTGGCTGCTCCGACAGGTAGAGGCAGATCATGGCGTTTTCTACCGGATCGCTCGAAGAATCGGTGAGCGTTCCGCTGAGCCGGAGTTCCGGGGCCAGCGCGAACCAGACCTCACTGACATCGCTGGAGCGCACCTCGACCGATTGGGCTTCGTCGCTGTTGGTCGCAGAAATCCACCACAACTCGGCCCAGTTGCTGGTTGCCGGTGGTGTGGCTTTGACGTAGTAGGACCCCGCTGGCAAGACGAACTCGACAACGGGTTCGTTTTCGATCGAGGTGACGGTCGTTGAAGCAACGGGACTCTCGTCATCGGGGAAGGCGTATACCGAGATGACGGTGCCGGCCACCGACACATACGTCTCATCGATGATCGCCGATACCGACACCTGTAACGTGCCGGTGCCTGGATCGGCTGCCTGAGCTCCCGGGGTCAGCCCTAAAAGAAGCGCCAAACTCGCCACGATTACGCTGACGAACCGCAACAACGAGCCCTGTGAATACAACAACTTCCCAGCCATGGCACAACCCCCCGAGTACTCCCACATCGTGCCGATGTGACCAACTCGGCAAAGTATCGTGCACTGAGCGCCTTGGGTGAAAGGTGTTCTCGAAAACTCCTACACATTTCGGACAGATTCGTCGAAGATCGGCCGCGACGAATGCCGGTGCGCAGCAGCTATGCCTTCACCTTCGAGGTTGCTTTGGATTTCTTGGTCACGGTGGTGTAGCCGCTCTTGACTCCAGTCACCGCCACCGTGATCTTCTTGCCTTTGTATTTCTTGGCAATCTTGTAGCTGCTCTTGGTCGCCTTCGAGATCTTCGTGCCGTTGGCGTACCACTGATAGCGCAGTGTCACCGGTGCCGGCCCCCAAGTGCCGGGGACAGCCTTCACCGTCTTGCCGACCTTGGCCTTGCCTGAGATCACCGGAATCTTCGCCGACAGCGAGCCGGCAGCGACAGCAGCGGTACGAGCCGACGGCATCGACACCGAGGAGTAGCCCGACGCAGTTCCAGTGATCGTGACCGACATCGCCTTGCCCAGCTGGGCGGGGGTGAGCAAGAAGCTCGGCCCGGTCGCGCCGCTCACCGCGGCGCCGGAGGCATACCACTGGTAGCTCAGTGCGACTCCGGTCGGAGTCCACGTCCCCGCCGTCGCGGTCAGGCGATACCCGACCTTCGCTGTGCCGCTGAGTCGCGGAGTCGAACCAATGATCCGGTCGGTCATCACCGCAGCGGTCTGATCCGATGTCGCAGAGGCCTGTTCGTAACCGGGCTTCGTGCCCGTCACTGTCACCGAAATCGCCTTGCCCAACTGCGCCTGCGTCGGGGTGAAGGTGTTTGCCGTGGCACCAGCGATCGCCACCCCGTTCGCTGCCCAGGCATAGCTGAGCTGCGCATCGGTGGGATCCCAGCCAGTGACGGTCGCGGTGAGCTTCACCCCAACCTTGGCCACGCCGGTGATCTGTGGTTTCGCCGAAGTCATGGTCAACGCCGCGACCGGGTCGGTGGCGGCAGACGACTCCGCGTGCGAAAGGTAGCCGGTCTTGGTGCCCGTCACCGTCACACTGATCGCTTTGCCAACATCAGCCGCCACCAAGGTGTAGGTCGACTCGGTGGCCCCCGGAATCTCGTCGGCCCCCCGGTTCCACTGGTAGGCCAAGGTCGCCTGGTCGGTCCAGGCACCCGCCGTCACACTCAGCACCTCACCGAACCTCGCGGTTCCACTGATCGTGGGCTGGGTGTAGGTCAGCGTCTCCGCCGTCACGGCGGCGGTGGCCGAAGACTCGGTGGTCACCGAGTCGTAGCCCGCCTTCGAACCCGTGACCTTCACGGTGATCGTCTTGCCGACCTCGTCTGTGGTCAGGGTGTAGCTGGTCAGATTCTCGCCCTCGGCGATCTGGGTGGAACCGGCATACCAGGTGTAGACCAGCTTGTCGGCGACCGGATCCCAGGTTCCCGCGTCCGCGGTCAGGACGGAGTCCAGCTTCGCATCACCGGTGATCGTCGGGGTGGGCGTGGTGGTGAATGTCGCCCCATCGGGACCTTGCAGCGTCGCCGAGGTCTTCGTGACGCTTTCATAGCCGGACCTGATGGCGGTGACCTTCACTGAGACGGCGGTGGCCCGATCCGTCTCGGCGAGGGTGTAGGTGGCCGACGTCGCGCCGTCGATGTTCTCCCCGTCACGAAGCCACTGGTAGGTGAACTGGTCGGGAGCCGGCGACCAACCACTGACACCTGCGGTGAGCACATCCCCGACCTGGGAACCACCGGCGGTCGCACCGCTGATCGTCGGCGTAGGAGTTCCCGTGAACTGAGCAGGATCGAAGGTGAAGTCGATTCCCGAGGAGGTCTCATCGGCAGCGATCTGCACCGAGTTCTCCCGGGTGATGATCTGGCGACCCCCCACGCAATAGGCCAGGTCACTGTTGACCTGTGGGTTGTCCAAGGACACCCAGAAGCCGAGACACAAGGTGGCCTCCGCGGTGTAACTGCCCACTGGCACCCGCAGTTGGTAGTCGCCATTGGTATCGGCGTCGGCCTGATAGGAGGTTCCGTCGTCGTCGGACGTCGCCATCACAGAGAGATGCCCCGACGTGCCCGAGGTGTTGTCGATGTGGCCGGACAGGGTGCCGTACTGCGTGGACGCGCTGCTGCGCGGGGACAAGGTCGGCACCAGCGTGACGGCCGTTGCGGCGTCCAGCGTGATCGGAGTCGCTGTGCTCACCGACGTGGCATCCTTCCACCACTCGGTGGCGAGCTGATCGCCTTCGAACCGCACCTTGACCGTCCCGACCGGCACATTGTCGATCAGGGTGGGGCCGTCGCCGTCGAACAAGGTGGCCTCGCGCAGGGTGGTTCCCGCAGCATCGGTGACCACGACACCGATCCAGCTGAAGCCGTCTTCTGGAGCGACGACATACAGGCGCCCAGCCTGCGTGAGGGTGATGGTCGCCACATTGGCTCTCTCGCCGACGACGACCGTGGGGCTGGGACTGGCCGCCCCGCTCACATAGCCGGTTGCCAGAGCCTTGACGGTGGCCGTACCCGGCGCGACGCCGTCCAGGCGCCAATAGCCCAGACGGTCGGAATAGGTCTGGCTGCTGATGCCGTCGCTGCCGGTGACGGTGATCTCCGCGTTGGAAACGGCGACTCCATCGGCTGCCACGACCCGTCCCGCCAGCGAACCACCCTTCACGACCGTGATGTCAGGGCCGGCCTGATCGACGGGCACCCGGAATGACTCTCCCGCGATGGGAAGGGTACCCAGCGCCGTGGATGCCTCGACGTGGCCGCGATACGACCCGGCGGGAAGGTCTACCGAGTAGTGCCCGCTGTCATCAAGAGTCGCGGCGTAGGTGTCGGCGTCGGTGTTTTCGCTGACCACCTCCGGCGCGGCGAACCAGACGTAGAGGTTCTGCTGCGCCTGAGCCGCCGTGATGCCGTCAGGAAGAATCAGGCTTCCGGTGACGGTGAATCTGGTCTGAGGAAGGGTGACGTCGATATCTGCCGCATCGGCATCCTCCGGCACCGTCACCGATTGCGCATCAGCCATCGTCGACGCAGCCGGGTACCACACGTCGGTTTCGCCGGTGCTTACCAGGAGCTTGTAAGTGCCCGGTTCCACCCCCAGGGAGTAGTCGGCAGGCCCTGCCGAGACGTCTTCCAGCACCGTGGACCAGATAGTGCCGGATTGGGCGTTGATCGCCCGCACCTCGACCCAATCCTCAGCGTGCGCAGCAGTGACGGTGCCGCTGATTACCCGCGGCGCCGCGGTGAGGCTCAGATCACGAACGACTGAGGCACCATCGATCGTGATCGGGATCCGCTGCTCGATCGGGTAGCGCTGCCCCCCGAAGCTCATGGCAACGACGAGGGTGTAGTCACCGAAGGGAACTCGGTCAAAGGAGTAGCTCGTCGGGATCGGCTCTTGCTCGTCGGCGTCCCACGCTGTAGACGCGACGGAGGAGTCGGAGGCGTCGAGAAGGCTCGCCCAGAAGGTCGTCGTCGAGGCGGAGGCTGCGATGGCGCCACTCAGGGTTCCGGAATCGGCCGGCAACGCGAGGTCAAGAACCTTGTTCGACGCGGAAGCCGTGAAATTCTCGGCAACGCACTGCCGGGAATAGCCCGGTCCGCACACCTGAGTGCTTCCGACGGAAACGCTGATCGAATAGGTGCCTGCCAGCAGTCTCACCGAATATGCGCCGTCGGCATTGCTGGCAGCGCGCACCGCGAGATCCGGGTCGGTGATCGAATCCAGATAGATGTCGGCCCCACTCACCGGAGATCCCGCTGCCGTGACGCTGCCGGTCAGCACCACGTCATCGGCGAAGACCACATTCGCACCGGTCGCGGACTCGGCTTCGCTGAGCGAGATGCGGGTCGCGCCGTCAAAGTCGGATGACCCTCCCATCCAGCTGGTGCCGAAGCCCTCCCACGAGGTCGCCTTGACCGTGTAGCTTCCGGGCCACAGTCCGGAGAACTCAAAGGTGCCAGCGTTGGATTCGTAGGCGTAGACGTTGTCGATCTCGGCACCGGCGGAGTCATACAGGCTGGCCCGGGCGTTTGTTGCAGCGCCGTCGCTTGCATAGGTCACCGCACCGGACAGTGAGGCCGGGTGAACCACGGTGAACTCCGACAGCTCGACGGTGTCACCCTCAGCGATCCTGATGAGGGAAGCATCGGCGATGCGCTTGACCCCGGGATAGAACCCCTCGACATAGTCGTCGTGGGAAGCATGGAGGACGTACGAACCCGGACCCACCTCTGCGAAGGCATAGTCACCATCGGAAAGTTCGGTTCCCCACACGCAGTCCTCATTGCCGTTGTCGCCTCCGCACAGGCGCAGATTCGCGCTACTCACCGGCTGTGCGTCGGTGTTCTGGACGTGCACGCTCAGGCTGGCAGCTCGGGCGAGGTGGGTTGCGCCCAGGTCCACGGCCTGGCCCGGCTCGACCTGCGCGCCATCGTTGCCGGGCGCATAGCCGGTCTTGACGAATTCCAGATCCCACCAGATACCGGACGGCATGGCTGTGAAGGAGTAGCTGCCGTGGTCGTCGGTGGTCGTGGTGAGCTCGGTCGCGCCTTGACTACTGGCTGTGACGGAGACGCCGACGATCGGCTCACCGTCGGTGCCCACCACGGTGCCGCTCAAAGCGCCGGGTTCGAGTTTGGCCAAGGTAATCGGCTCAAGTGTTGCCACCTCGTCTTGAACCACCGTGGCGTCGACGAAGGTGGACCCATACCCAGCGGCCCAGAACGTCACCCGGTAGGTTCCCGCTCCCAATCCCTCGATAGTGAAGGTGCTCGCATCCGGGGCGAGGACGCTGGTGGAGGAGCAGTCCCACGAGTCGTCGTCACTCCAGCCGGCGCACGCCGAGACCTGGATCTCGGCTGCGCCGGCGTCGGAGAGCGCAACGCTGCCGGTGATTCCGGTCGCGGCGGTGAAGGTGATATCGAGGCCGCTGGTGGTGTCCCCTTCACTGATCACGATGATCGTTGCCGCAGCCTCATCATTCGTGGAGCCGGAAGAGCCGTAATAGGTCGGGGGCAATCCGTTCAAGGTCGCTAGCAGCCGAACCGACCCCCAATCGGGAAGCAGCGTGAGCTCGTAGGCCCCCATATCGTCGGCGTAGACACACGAATCCGACCCGTCGGCGGTGCTGACGGCACAGACCTGCGCGTACCCCGCGGGGGCGCCAAGGAAGGTGCGGACCGTGCCGCTGAGAACAGTGGACGTGGATTCGGCGTGGGCCGCCGGCACCACCGAGACCAGCAAAGCCAAACTCGCCAACACCACGGCAAGAAGCTTGAAAATTGAACGACCGATTTGGAGTATGCGCGCGGACATACCAAAACTCCCTCAGTACCCACACATCGTGCCGATGTGACCCCTCTGCGGCAGATTATGTACCTCAGCAAAGCCTGAGAGAAAGGTGTTCACACGAATTTTCACCGTATGCGGACTGCCCTGTACGGGCTAGTCCGCGGACGGCTGCGTCTTGGGCCGATTACCTCACCGAATTCGTGGCTTTCGACTTCTTGGTCACGGTGCTGTAGCCGCTCTTGCTCCCAGTCACTTTCACCGTGATCTTCTTGCCTTTGTATCTCTTGGCGATCGTGTAGCTGCTCTTGGTGGCCTTGGCGATCTTCTTGCCGTTGGCGTACCACTGATAGCGCAACGTCACCGGCGCCGGACCCCAGCTGCCCGGCTTGGCCTTCAGTGTCTTGCCGACCTTGGCCTTGCCCGAAATCATGGGAGTCTTGGCCGACAAGGTACCGGGAGCCACCGCGACCGTGGGCGAGGAGGTCGTCGTGATGGTCGCGGTGCCATTGAGCCAGCCGGTCACCGCCACCGTCATCGACTTTCCGCGCTGGGCCGGCGTAAGAACGAAGGTCGATGAGGTTGCTCCGGAGATCGAAACACCAGAGGCGTACCACTGGTAGCACA
>SWBX01002220.1_pt1 | contig 13784 bp, 12 predicted proteins | sample 4693051 | NCBI WGS metagenome assembly SWBX01 (sample SAMN10267272, study PRJNA491770) | bioreactor metagenome | isolation source: DHS bioreactor inoculated with marine | place: Japan: Omine Ridge, Nankai Trough | reverse complement strand
TAATGGATTCAACGTAGGCGCTGTCAGTGTTGCAGTCAAGCGCTTTACCCAGAATGATTAGGGCCTGTGAATATTCGCCGAGATTGGCATGGGCAAGTCCCAGTATAAAAAGAATTTCCGGGCCGTCATCAGTGTTGGGATAATTTTCAATGAAATATTCGCCAGTGGTTTTCAGGCGATCCCAATCCTGCTGATGGTAAGCACACATAATCAAGCGTTTGAGTGTTGTGGTTCTACGCTTTGAATCATTTTCGCAACTGTCTGAAAAGCGCTGGAATACACTTTGAGCCAGTTGCCATTGTTCCTGCCGGTAGTATGATTCTGCCAGCCAGAAGAGGATACCATGGCTGCAGATGACGGACTGATCCGGATTTTCTTTCGCGTCACGGACGATAATCTGTTGGTACAGCGCAGCAGCACGTTCAAAATTACCCGCTTTAAAAATCAGGTTTGCACGTTGGATTATCAGCGTGATCGGGCTGTCATCCGCTCCTGTTTCATCCGGCAGGTTCTCAAGTTCCTCCAGGGCACCCTGCAGATCGCCTGACAATTGGAGTAATCGGGCTACTGTCAGACGCTTTGTCAGATCGAGTTCCTTTATCTCATCTGAAACCAGAGCTCGAATCATCCATGTGAGGGATTCATCCGGATTTTCTGCGTTCATATAGAGTTGTGAGATGATTGTGCTGTATTTCGGATCCCATTCGAATCCTCGGGAGATGAAATCAACCACTCCTTCAGGAAGGGTTTCGGCAGTCAGCAGCTCATTGAGAATTTCGCCTTTAAATTCAGAGTTGGGATATGCGATGAGAAATTCGATGAGATACTGCCACCAGGCAGGATTATCCGGGTATTCACCCCGGCACTTGCACATGGTTTTGTAAAACCCCATTGTTTCCCGGAATTGATCATCCCCGCTTTCGGAGGATACCAGAGCGTTGAAGCAGCAGTAGGAATCCGACCAGGCACCCCGCCGATAGGCGGCTCTCGCGCGGATGTAAAGAGCGTCTTTAAGAAAATCTCCGGATTGGACCCGCGATGCCCACAGATCGGCTTTATCGTCATTATTTTCCTGGAATGCCATGACCGCCAGAGTAAAAGCGGCCTGCCGGGATAGCGGTTCTGTTTCAAGATTATAAACAGTTATAAGATCCAATTCGGCTTCGGGAAATCGATCCAGTTTGAAATGGCTCATTCCCCGGTAGTATCGGGCGGATATGGATTGGATGGGGTCAAAATCATTAAAATGACGGGTAAAAAACTCTGCAGAAGTGGAAAAATCACCGGCGTGATACCAACTGAGTCCGCACCAGAGCAGGGCATCGGCAGCCATGGCGGGGTCCACAATATCCGATAGGGATGCTTCAAAATTTTCAGCAGCAGCACCGTATTTTTTTAATGACCACTGCAACCGGGCCAGTTGATAGGCGGCATGTCCTCGAATGGTCGTGTCCGGTGATTGTCCGGCCTGTGTGAAATGTTTCTCTGCCTCATCGGTTCTTCCGCCGGCTGAGGCTATGGAACCCAGGATCATGTGAACCTCGCCGGCAGCCGCGTGTTTCGGGGTTTCTCTGAGAAATGCTTTCGCTTCGGGTTTTACAAGCTCGAACAAGCCGTCACGAAACCCCTCACGGATCAACACCAGCCGATCATCGGTGGATGTTGTTTTCGCAGTTGATACGAATACCTGCGAGAGCAACAAGACCATGACTATCCAATTATATTTTTTCTCGTATCCAGACATAAGACGTTATCATAGAGTGTTTTTCCCAATTTGTCAGCTTCAGAATACCGGGCTGACTACACAATCAAACCATCTTATGATATACACAGAAACAGGAGAGACAGTTCAAAGGAAATTAAATAATGCGCAGGATCCAGGCAAAATATGCGGGTCTATTGTTTCGGCAAATCGGTTCCACTTTGTCGGCAGGTTTATCTCTGGTTGAGACTTTAAACCTTATAGGCAGCAGTATCCGGCATCCCGGGAGCCGTCGACTTATTTCGGATTTGAAAGCGAGTGTTGAATCCGGTGGTTTGATCAGCGAAGCTCTGAAACCATGGCGGCAATCGATTCCTGAAGTCGTTCCTGCATTAATTGGGCTGGGGGAGGAAACCGGCAATCTTGACAGTACCCTCCTGGCGGTTTCGGAATTATTTGATTTTTTTCACAAAATCAGACAGCGGGTGATTTCCGGTCTTCTATACCCGGTGTTTATTCTTGTCTTCGGAATCCTTGCTCTTCCTGTTCCCGTTCTGGTAACGAAAGGAATTCAGGCTTATATCGCCACCGTAGTTCCGGCATTCATCATGGGAGCGGTCCTGATTATTTTCGGCTCCATTCTGGCCCGTCTGGCCCGGACAGACACACCTTTTGCAACGTTCATCTCCGGTTTTTTACTGGCAATTCCTGTGACGGGAAAAATAACCAGAAACCTGACAGTAGCGCGATTTGCACGTGTACTATCCATGGCGGTGTCATCCGGGACGGGAATGATTCGAAGCCTGGAACTTGCCGCTGCAGCTTGCGGGAACCGTGTGATTGCCGCCAATATTCGTAAAATGATCCCGGAAATACAGGCAGGCCGCCTTACCCTTGCGGAATCGCTTACAAAATCGGGTTATTTTTCCGCCATTTTCTGCCAGATGGTGGCAGTAGGAGAACGATCTGGCGATCTGGACCATATGTTGGACAAGGCAGAACAGATGTTCAGGGAGGAAGCGCTGACCTCAGTGGACCGTGCTTTAAAACTCCTGGGACCCATAGTTTTTATTGTTATTGCGTTCTATTTAGGATATCAGATTATACAGGCTTGGGGAGGGATTTACAGTCAGTATGACTCACTTTCAGGGATGTAAATCGACCCGTAAACACCGACATAATTGGAGGTCAATATGCCTAAACCTATTGTTACATTAAGTACGGATTTCGGAGGAAGCAGCCATTATCAGGGCATCATGCGAGGTGTAATGCTGTCCATAAATCCGGATATCAAGATCGTTGATATCACTCACGATATTCCACCCTTCGATACGACTTTCGGCACATATCTGCTTGAAACGCTCATTGAGAATTTTCCGTCTCCTACTATTCATCTCATGGTGGTGGATCCCGGTGTTGGTTCAGAGAGGGATCCTCTCATTGCAGTGGGTGAAAAGCATTATTATATTGTGCCGGATAACGGTTTACTCACCCGCATAATCAAATCTGATAAAATATCCCGGGTAGTGGCTGTGGATGGTGAGCATTATAGAAGGTCTTCCTCGTGTGAAACATTTCATGGTCGGGACATCTTTGCTCCCGTTGCCGCGTATTTAACGAAAGCACTTAATGTTGATCGGTTCGGGACCGTGACGGAAGATTACGTAAAACTTGATCTTGCCAAACCGTCCATTGTTAAGGACCGCACCATTCAGTTCAAAATTTTATCTACGGATCATTTCGGAAATCTCATCACAAATATGGATCGGACCATGTTCAAACAGGCCCGTGAAAAATTTGCTGGAAACTCATTGAAAATCAAAGTCGGGAACACGCTGATGGACACGCTGAGCACGCATTATCATGCCGTTGCCAAGACCGGTGATCCGCTGGCATACTTCGGCAGCATGAATCTTCTGGAGATCGCAGTCAGAGAAGGTAATGCACAGCAGATTCTTGGCGCAAAAATTGGTGATCCGGTTGCCATTTATTTTGGAGCGTAGTCAGATGAGAACAAAATTAATTTCGGTTTTCTGTTTATCTCTCTTCGCCGTTGCCATTTTTCAAGGTTGTGCAGGTCCCGGTAAAAAAGGAATGAGTACGAGTGAAAAAGCAAAAATGTATTATGATACCGGTGTTAATTATCTTGGAAACGGTGAACCGGAAAAAGCGGTAGATGCATTGAAACAATCCTTAAGCCTTGATTCCAAAAATTATGCAACCAAGCATGTTCTGGGCTTATGTTATTTACAGATGGATCTTTTGGATTCAGCAGAGATGTGGTTGTTGAAAGCGCAGACAGGCGCGCCGGATGATCCGGAACTCCTCAATAATATCGCCAGTCTTTATTTGCGGCAAAAACGGTATCAGGATGCCATTAATCAATCGACCAGGGTTCTGTCGAACACGGATTATTTTACACCGGCAGCCGCGTATTACAATCGGGGAATGGCGAATTATAATCTATCGAATTTTGATGCCGCAGGAGAAGATTTTAAATTTGCCATCAAACACGAACCTTTTTTTGATCGGGCACATTTCATGCTGGGTAAGGTTTATCTGGAACAGGGTAATTACGATAAAGCCATCAAGTTTCTTTCGAATTCCATTAAAGTGAATTCCAAAAATGTAGAAGCCTATTATGTCCGGGGGATCGCATATTGGAATCGGGGATTCGTCTCTGAGGCAGAAAGAGATTTCAACGCTATTCTGCGAATTGTGCCTTCCAGTAGCGCTATTGCCGACTCCACCAAGGACTGGCTGGATAAAATTCGGTAACCACGCTGATGAAACTCCATCCTCAGGAAATCCAGGAGAGGGCCATCGAACTGCGGGAAATATCCCGAAGGTGCTGCCTGTGTCCACGCCTTTGCAGGGTCGATCGCGTTAAAAATCAACGGGGGTTTTGCAATGCGGAATATCTACCTGAAATCGCAAGTTATCAACCGCATTTCGGAGAAGAACCACCGCTTGTAGGACGATTTGGTTCCGGGACCGTCTTTTTTTACCACTGTCATGTGGGATGTGTGTTTTGTCAGAACCATTCCATTAGTCGGGGGAGTGGTAATCCCATGGATGTGAGTGATCTGGCGCGTCTCTTTTTGAGGGTCCAGGCTGATGGATGTAACAATCTGAACCTGGTATCGCCAACACATTATATCCCAGCCATTACTGAAGGATTGGCTCTTGCCGCGGCTGATGGATTAAATATTCCGGTTGTGTATAACAGCAGCGGGTATGAACTGCCGGGTGTGCTGAAACTACTTAACGGAATTGTCGACATCTACATGCCGGATATGAAAACCCTCGATCCTGTCTGGGCGGAAAATCATCTTCATGCACCGGATTATCCGGATGTGGCTACTGAAGCGCTTCATCTGATGTTTAAACAGGTGGGTAATCTTGTGATCACCCCACAGGGCATTGCAACAGATGGATTGCTGATCCGGCATCTTGTTATGCCGGGTCAAACAAATGACACTTACCGGATTACTGATCTTATTTATGCGATTTGCGGACCGGAAGCATATCTGAATGTTATGTCTCAATACAGACCTTGCTTTCAAGCGTATAAATATGATGAACTGACCCGTCGCATTACGCCGACTGAATGGCGGGATGCTGAAAATTATGTACGGCAAAAAGGGTTGATCAGAGGACTCGAATCTTAGATCCGATAAAATACACACTCCAGAAGGATTGTAATCAAAATGGGACTCTTCAGCGGACTCAAGATAAAAAAACTTCAGAAATCGATTGAGAAATATCCGGAAATATTCAAGAACTATCGGGATCTGGTAGAAGAACTATTGAAATCTGATGAACAGGATGAAGTTCTGACCATTATTCAGAGAGCTCGTGAGCAGAGTTGGTCGGGTGATGAAATTGCCTGGTTCCTGCAAATTCAGCTGAAAATTCAGCGTTCTCGGGGACAGGATCTGGCTATTCTCCAGGATGCTGTGGAATTGGCTTCTGACGAGTCGGTGGATCCCCGGATTCGTGCTGAGACTGCCATGTTGTGTGGTCGGATCCTCAAAGATAATCCTGATGCCGTTGATGATGCGGTTGAGCACCGTGTGATTGCTATTCTGGAATCAGCTGAATCCTGCACGGAAGATTCACTTCAGAAATCAGAACTTCTGCTTCTTTTGTCAGAGATTGATCGTGCTGCCGGGGAGTATAAACGGGCTCTGGACCGGTTGGACACCATCATGACAATGAAATCATTCGGGAAACGGAATGACCGGGGCACTATAGGTGTGACTGCCGGGAAAATTGCCCGAACCGTGCTTACGGATCAACAGCGAATCAAGGCATATTTCACTCGGGCACTGGATACCGGCACACTGAATGATTCCGATACGATCGACGTACTGATTGTCCTCAGCGGAATTCTCAAAGATTCCGACGACCTGCTTGGCGCCATGGAAAAGCTGGAGACAGCCCTTCGGTTTCTGGGATCAGAAAGAAGTAAAAGGAGTGCTGAAATACAGTTTGCTGCAGCAGAAGTGTACCTGGATCTCGGTAGGGTTCCTCAGGCGTTCAGAGAAGCCGGGAAGGCGCTTGAAATTGAGGATGTGACGGGTGATTTCAGAGCGGCGATTCACCGTTGGTTCGGACAGGCCCGGTGGGCTCGTGAAGAGTTCGAACAGGCGACAAGTGATTATGATTTGGCGTTGACTCACGTGAACGCCATCCCGTTAAAAATCAATATTCTCGCTGAACGATCGGATCTCGCAGGAAAAGCCGGCGATCCTGAATCAGCCGTGGATTTTCTGACCAATCTACTGACAATCCCGGAAGCGGAAAATTCACCTCTGTACCGGTATAAACTGGTTTGTGCATATAATGCTGCACATATTCCACATAAAGCCCTCAAACTGATCCAGCAGTTGAAAAAAGAAGAACCGGACTCCAGAGAAATTCCGTCTGGAGCTCTTCTGCGGGAAGAAGCCGCAGCCTGCCTGAAGCAGAATAAAACTCTCCGTGCATTGGAAATCTACCTGGACATGATTGAATCCCTGGAGGAAGATGAACCTGTTTCCCGGGAGGCTGTCTTGACCATTCAGCGGTTAAAACGGGAATTAAGTACGCCGGAAGGGTTGAAGAAATCCCGGATTGAGGGGCCGGACCGGAAGCGTCTCACATCCATCCTCAATCGTATTCCCGATGAAGATGATCTTTTCACGCGGCTGAAAAAAGGGTTGCAGAAAACGAAATCGGGACTGATCGGTGGAATAGAGAAAATTCTCAGTGGCCGGTCAGCCATTGACGAGGATGTTATTGATGAGTTGGAAGAACTGTTGATTCTTTCTGATCTGGGAGTGGAAACTACGGATCGAATCATGAGCGGATTGCGGGAAAAACTAAGGAAGAAGGAACTCACCGACGGTGATGTTGTCAGAAGGCACATTCGCAGTGAGTTGGAATCCATACTTATCAATGCCTCGGGAAGCATTGAGCCCATGAATGATTCCCAGCCGTATGTGATCACAGTGGTGGGCGTCAACGGAGTTGGAAAGACCACGACCATTGCAAAAATTGCAAAACGATTTCAAGACAGTGGGAAATCCGTATTGCTGGCTGCCGGTGACACGTTCCGGGCAGGTGCTATAGAACAGTTAAAAGAATGGGGCCGCCGCCTGGAGATTGATGTGATTTCGCAATCCGAAGGATCCGATCCATCCGCTGTGGCCTGGGACGCCGTTGCAGCTGCCAAGAGCCGGGATTCAGACATCCTGATTATCGATACGGCAGGTCGACTACATACCAAATTGAATCTTATGGAAGAGTTGAAAAAGGTTCACCGGGTCATCGGCAAGAATATGGCGGGTGCTCCCCATGAGATTTTACTGGTTTTAGATGCTACCACGGGTCAGAATGCAATCATACAGGCGAAACTGTTCAAAGAGGCTGCTGATGTGACGGGGATCGCCTTAACCAAGCTTGATGGCACAGCCAAAGGTGGCATCATCATCGGTATTGTTCAGGCCCTTGACATTCCCGTTAAACTGATTGGAATCGGTGAAAGCATGGATGATCTGAAAGATTTTGATGCAGAAGCGTTTACAGCGGCACTGTTTGAGGAATAAATCATGAACGAATTAGACAGAAAATGGATGAGCAGGGCTATTGAATTGGCGAGGAAGGGGCTGGGGAAAACCCGGCCGAACCCGGCAGTGGGTTGTGTCATCGCTCGGGAGGGTAGTCTTCTTGGTGAGGGTTATCACCGGAAGGCCGGTGAGAATCATGCTGAAATTGAGGCGCTGGCTCAGTGCGGAGACAGGAATCTTGAGGGTGCTACGTGCTATGTAACGATGGAACCGTGCAATCATCAGGGCCGGACTGCACCGTGTTCCGATGCGATTATCCGATCGGGAATAAAACGGGTTGTAGTGGCGCAGTCTGATCCGAATCCAGGCGTACAAGGCGGTGGGATTGACCAGTTGCGGGCGGCAGGAATTGATGTGATGATCGGTATTCTGGAAAGTGAAGCCCGGTTACTGAATGAGGCTTGGATAAAGTGGATTACAACGGGCCGACCGTTCGTGGTTCTGAAAATGGGTATCAGTCTTGATGGTAAAGTGGCGACATGTGCCGGGAATTCCCGGTGGATTTCCGGGGTTGAATCAAGAAAGTTTGCTCATGGCTTGCGCCAGGAACTGCACGGCATTATGGCCGGGTCAGGCACGGTGGTTTCCGATGATCCGGCGCTTACCGCACGAGACGGCGACCAGGTGGTGGCATCTCCGGTCAGAATCATTGCAGATTCGCGTATGCGGTCCCCGCTGCGATCGCAGATTTTTGAGAAAGGATTCCCCGGCCGGACCATCCTTGCAACGGTGTCCGATTCCGATCTGGACAAACAGGAACGCCTTCAGGAGATGGGTAATGAGGTGATCCATGTGGAATCATCGAACCAGGGTCTCGACCTCATTCATCTCATGGATATTCTTGGCGGATCCGGAATTGAATCGATTTTACTGGAAGGCGGACCCACGCTGGCGTTTTCCATGCTGAAATGTGATCTGGTGGATAAGGTCATGTTATTTATAGCACCCATAATTATCGGGGGTACAGACGCACCTTCCGCTATTGGGGGGGCCGGATTTCCTGAACTGGATTCCGTACCCAGACTGCAAAATATTCAAACCCGAAGGCTGGGAGATAATATCCTGATTGAGGGATATCTTCCCGGGATTGATTGACGAGAAGGACAGGGAGATGTTTACCGGAATCATCAGGGAAATCGGAACCGTTCAGTGGCTGAGACGCGGCGATCCGTGGATTCTCCGGATCCAGGCACCCCGTCTGACGCCCAATTTAAAGCGGGGTGATTCCGTGGCTGTTTCCGGTGTTTGTCTGACTGTGGTGATTCTTGAGAAAGACACGTTTACCGTTGAAGTTTCACGGGAAACCATCACCCGGTCGCGGTTCGGATCGTTGGCAGCGGGTCACCCGGTAAACCTTGAACCTGCTCTGACCCTGGCGGATGGTCTTGATGGCCATATTGTTCAGGGTCATGTGGATGAAACCGCCCGTATCACCCGGATAACAGGCGGTCGACAAAAAACATTCTGGATCAGACCCTCCCGGAATCCCGGCGCTTTAATCGTGGAAAAAGGATCGGTCGCGGTGGAGGGTGTCAGTCTGACCATTTCAGATCTGAGATCAGCTGGTGAGTTTTCTGTTTCGCTGATACCGTTGACTCTGGATGACACGACACTGGGCAGGAACCGGGCAGGTGATACGGTCAATCTGGAGTATGACATCCTCGGAAAATATGTAGCTCGAGCACTGAAGATTTGCTAACATCACGCATTCGTGAGGTTGAATATGGATTTATGGGAAATTGAAAGCACGGTAAAAACAGACCGGAAACCGGAATATTTTGATACTGTGGAGGAAGGTCTGGAAGCCATCAGGAACGGTGAAATCATCATTGTTGTTGATGATGAGGATCGTGAAAACGAAGGTGATCTTACAATGGCTGCCGACAAAGTCACGCCGGAAGCCATCAATTTCATGGCGCAGTATGGTCGCGGGCTGATTTGTCTTCCCATGACCCATGAACGCCTTCAGGACTTGGGTCTCGACGATATGGTGCAGCATAATACCGCGACGTTTCAGACGGCATTTACCGTTTCTGTGGATGCCCGGGAGGGTATTACCACGGGTATTTCTGCATTTGATCGTGCCCGAACTATTCGCGTTGCATTAAATCCGGATTCTCATCCAAGGGACCTGGTGAAACCCGGTCATATCTTTCCGCTGCGGGCCAAACCCGGCGGTGTCCTGAAACGGACAGGGCAAACGGAAGCGGCTGTGGATCTGTCCCGCCTTGCCGGTCTTGCTCCCGCAGGTGTGATCTGCGAGATCCTTGGGGATGATGGTACCATGATGCGGGTACCGGAATTGTTTGAGTTCAAACAGAAACACGGTTTAAAAATGATTACCGTTGCGGATCTAATAGAATTTCGCACCCGGACCGAAAAACTGATTGAATTTGTATGTGAGACTCGGCTTCCCACGCGTTATGGTGAGTTTTATTCGCGGGTTTTCCTGGACACAGTGAATAATAAGGAACATGTTGCTTTGTTTTGCGGGGATTTGAACCCGGAAACACCAATACTTGTAAGGGTACATTCGGAATGTCTTACCGGTGACGTGTTTCACTCATTGCGGTGTGATTGCGGACAGCAGTTGGAAAATGCCCTGGAGATGATCCACGAGGAAGGATCCGGAATTCTGCTTTATATGCGTCAGGAAGGCCGTGGTATCGGGCTGGGGAACAAACTCAAAGCCTATGCCCTTCAGGACCAGGGGATGGATACCGTGGAAGCCAATCTTTGTCTGGGGTTCAAAGATGATGAACGGGACTACGGAATCGGTGCTCAGATTCTGAAAGAATTAAACGTGAATAAATTGAAACTCATCACAAACAATCCAAGGAAGTTCGTCGGGTTGAAAGGATATGGCCTCGAAATCGTATCTCGAGTGCCCATTGAAATCTGTCCTAACAAGGAAAATCAAAAATATCTGGACACCAAGCGCACGAAAATGGGGCATCTTCTGAATTTTTCAGAATCAGGGTGTGAATCGGAAACGGAGGGAGCCAAATGAAAGTAATTGAAGGGCATCTGTCTGCAAAAGGGTTATCCATCGGCATCATTATCAGCCGTTTTAATGAATTTATCACAGGTAAACTCCTGGATGGTGCGCTGGATGCTTTGCGGCGTCATGGTGCAGACGATTCAGAAATCACCATAATGTGGGTTCCCGGTTCCTTTGAACTACCCATAGTGGCAAAAAAAGCCGTAAAATCCGGCAAATACAATGCTGTGATCTGCCTCGGTGCCATTATTCGTGGTGATACACCTCATTTTGATTTTGTGGCTTCCGAAGCTGCCAAGGGGATTGCGCTGGCAGGTTTTGATGGAACCGTCCCTGTGGCCTTCGGTGTTTTGACCACTGATACCATTGAACAGGCTGTGGAGCGTGCCGGCACAAAGGCGGGCAACAAAGGCTGGGATGCTGCCATGACCGTTATGGAGATGGCTGATTTGTACGGGAAAATGGAAGCATAGTCAGCTGATATGGGTTTAAAACGAAGGGTCAGACAAATGACACTCCAGATTTTGTACCGTTTGGATATTGCCGGGAATGCAATCCCGGAAAATCTGGATGAACAACTTCCCGTTGTCTCTGAATTACTTCCCCACCTCACATTTGCCGAAGATAAAGGAATTGACCTGGCATACCTCATGGTGGAAGGCATCTGCCGGAATATCAAAGAAATTGATGATCTGCTGGATCGGTGCGTGGAGAACTGGACTGTTGACCGACTGACTCTTATTGATCGCAATATTCTTCGGATCGCCGTATTTGAAATGAAATACCTTGATGATGTACCCTGCAAAGTGGCGATCAATGAAGCCATTGAGGCGGCCAAAGAGTTTGGGACCGAAAAATCAGGGAAATTCATTAATGGTGTCCTTGACAAAGTCCTCAGGATGATCAAAACTCAAGGGGAATCCTTACCTGGGAAGCAACAGAAAGGGATGTTGTTTTCGTGAAGTATTTTATATTCTCAGATATTCATGGCAATTTGGAAGCACTTCAGACCGTACTGCGGGAACTGGATATCCTGCAGGACCACATCCCTGTCTGCCTTGGGGATATCGTCGGGTACGGACCCAATCCCAAGGAATGTCTCCAGGAAATTCGTGACAGGAACATTCTCTGCCTGGCCGGTAATCACGATCACGCCACTATCGGCAAGATGGATATCTCATATTTCAACCCCTATGCCAAAGAGGCCGTTATCTGGACACGCAAAGTTCTGGATGATGACGATCTCAAATTTCTGGGGGAACTGCGTATCCGTGAAGAGAAGGACAACATGACCCTTGTTCACGCCACACCCTGTGATCCGGAACAATGGAATTATCTGTTTTCACTCTATGATGCGCAGCATAATTTTGAGTGCTTTGATACCCAGGTTTGTTTTGTCGGACACTCGCACCAGCCTATTTTCATCATTCAGAAAGAAACGAAGGAGTGCTGGGTGCATCCCCATCCCATCATCAGTTTCAGAGATGGTTGGAAATACATCATTAATGTGGGTAGCGTGGGGCAGCCCCGGGATGGTAATCCCTTAACCTCATTTGCCACATACGATGACGAGTTACAGACTGTCGAACTCAAACGGATCGAGTATGATATCGGTAAAACCCAGGAAAAAATGCGGAAAAACAAGTTACCGGATTATCTCATTGATCGGTTGGAGTTAGGCAGGTAAATGGTTACAAAGTATCGTAAATTTCTGACACAAATTCAATTGACTCCTTTCACGGTATTGCTCTGTGCATTATGGATTTTGATCCAGTCGGGAACGGCGACATTGGCTACCGGACCCAAGACTGAACAATCGTCACCGTCAGAGCGATCCCTGGCTGAACTGAAACCGGATCGATATGTTCGGGGTGTCTGGACCATTGAGTATCTTATTCAGGATCCCAATAATGCCATCGTGCCGTCTCAAATTCATTCTTTTGGGTTTGAGCAGATTGTCCAGCCCATCCATCGCGGATACCGGATTACGGTGAAATGCGATTATGATCCCGTCAGAATCTCTGTTCCTTTTAGTTTTGATCCGGAAGGTTTTCCGGAACCATTCAGGGAATCGAAGCTTATTGCGGAACTAAAAGAAGCCCGTCGAATGCATGATGCAGTCAGGCTTGTGTTTGGGTGGATTGAACGTGTTGCCATATATGAAAATGATGGTCATGACGATCAGGATTGGGAAACCGTGCTCAAACGGGGAACCGGTAATTGTGTCGGTCGCAGTGTTCTGGCAGTTGAAATACTGAAAGCTCTGGGCATATCCGCCCGTACTGTTACAGGTTGTCTGTTGAAAGACAATGACGGCCAGTTTCACCGTTGGCTGGAAATCGATTATCCCGGTTTGGGAACATTGCCATCTGAACTGGGAATTACCATGGATTTTATCGAACCCGACCATCTCGTAATTATGCCGGGTACTGTCGTCGAGAAGCCGGTTTCCCGGTTGTCGGAGATGGATGTCCATATTCAGGTGATTAAATCAGATAAGCAATACTGGATTATAGACCAACATCAATCCAGCCGTACCAGTCCCCACGGTATGGTGTGCCGGAAGACGGATTCAAAGCGGCATACCGCGGCGGTGATCGGGACTGTTTTTCCACCGATTAATGGCCGGTGCCATGCTGAACTGGAGATCGGTATGATCCGTTACAGAACATCTGTCAGTAAAGCCGGTAATTTCTATTTTTTACGGGTTGGAACCTGATCGGTACACCTTGAAAATTATACCATCATGGACGTCCGAAGCGGAGCGAAATGGTATCCTGCAACCGGGTCAATTGACCGAGATTGCTATCAAGCTTCTGGAAAAATGAGATGAGTGAATTCCGGCCGATAAAAGTACTCCCGGAAGAAATTGCCAACCGGATTGCTGCCGGAGAGATTATCGAGCGACCCGCTTCGGTTATTCGGGAACTTCTCGACAATGCAATTGATGCCGGAGCCTCCCGGATTG
>SWBX01001984.1_pt1 | contig 13818 bp, 8 predicted proteins | sample 4693051 | NCBI WGS metagenome assembly SWBX01 (sample SAMN10267272, study PRJNA491770) | bioreactor metagenome | isolation source: DHS bioreactor inoculated with marine | place: Japan: Omine Ridge, Nankai Trough | reverse complement strand
ATGCATCCATGATCAATATGCGCACCACAGGTGCAGCATCTGGCGAACGCATTTATGCAGGTCAGGGTGCTACCGATGGTAACGCTATGGTCCTACGCAAGAGCAAACCAGTCGTCACAATGCAGTCACTTTCCAACACCACGCTTTCCGCTGGTGAGCGCGAACTATATCGCGTACAGGTTGGTGCTGATTCAGCAGGCAACGTTTCAGTCAAACAGGTGACATTCAACTTGTCCAAGACTGCAGCAGTTAGCCTAGCTAACTTCCGCCTATACCGTGGATCCACACAGATCCCATTAGCAGACATTGCTATCGTCAACGGTACAAGCACAGCTGACCTCGAAGCAGGTAACATCCCAGCTGGTGTTAACCAAGCTTACGTAGTCGCTTCCTTCACTGACGAAGATTCAATTGGTGGTACGGGTAATGTATACTCGCTCCGCGCAACTGTTTCTTACACAGGTACAGGAAACAACGTAACGACAAACCTATACCGTGACCCAGCTTCGGCTATCGTCACAGGTTACCTAGATGCTTCAACAGCAGTAGGTGTACTAGGCTCAGACGCTGCTATCTTTAGCATCGACACAGCCGCCGCTCCAGATGGTACAGGTAACAATGTCGGTACATTTGTCTGGTCAGACAACTCTGAGGTACCACATTCCTCAGTAAGCCAGACCTCTCGTGATTGGACCAACGACACATATGTCGAAGATCTAACACAGAGCCAGTCATTGAGCAACTAACACCCCGCTCTCTTGCTTCTGCATCGCGAAAGCTGTGTAGATCATGATGATGGATTAGAAGTTCTACATTCCGGATTCGTCTGGAATGCAAAAACTCCCCGCAGCAATGCGGGGAGTTTTGTTTGTGGATATAAAGCAATTTACGTCCCTACAAATATAGGAACGCTTATGATAAGGTTTTTGGCATATGCAACGCAAACAAGCTATTAAAATCCTCAAAGCTATTTCCTATATAGGTATATACGGCGGGCTCCTAATGCCAGCAATTTTTATACCTATCGTCATATTTCCCTTTGTTTTTTCAAAATTAATCTTTTTTCAAGTAATAATTGGGCTAACCTTTCCAGCTTATCTAGCTCTAGCTTGGGCCGAACCCCAGTTTCGTCCACGCAAATCCTTTTTGTATTTTGCTTTCATAGCCTATTTTGTAGCTCTATTTTTATCAATGGTCTTTGCTGTTGACCCGGTTCGTTCCTGGTGGGGTAACCAAGAGCGCATGAATGGCTTATTTACATTGCTTCACTTTTTCGCATGGCTAACAATGACAACCTCGCTTATCAAGACATGGAAGCAGTGGAAAAACGTATTAAATTACATGGTTGGATTGGGTGTCTTTATGGGGATCGTTGCATTGTTGCAAAAGCCATTTCCCAACATACTCAGATTCCCGGCTGGGCCACGTGTTGGCGGTTTACTAGATAATCCAATTTACCAAGGAGCTTATCAACTCTTCATACTATTCTTTATCGCATCGCTTTGGTTCCAAACAAAAAGAAACGATTTGCGAGCCTGGTATGTAATCGCTGCAATAGTCTCATTCTCAGCAATGCTTGCCGCTGGATCTCGTGGACCATTCATGGGCCTTATTTTCGGAGCTGTAATATCCGCCATTGCAGTTGGTGTAATGTATAAAAATATCAAAGTTCGCGCGGTAGTCTTTGGAGGTATCGGATTAGCTCTAATTGTCTATATTGGTATTGCGACAGTCGGTGTTAAAACAGAGACTTACAAAGCATTTAAAAAACAGGCACCAACAGCAGCACGTATATTTGATTTTAATACCGGTACTGCGGGTCGTTTCATTGCATGGAATATTGCTTGGGAAAGTTTTCTAGAAAGACCTCTAACTGGTTATGGTTTGGATAACTTTCACATTGCATTCAATAAACATTATAATCCCAATTCACTTAGATCTGGATATTACGAAACCTGGTTCGATAGAGCGCATAATACTATTATGGATGTGTTGAGCATGACTGGTTTTCTAGGAATACTTACATTTAGTGGTATATGGTTAGGTATTTACTATACAATTATTCAAGCGCGCAGAAAAAAGTATCTCGACATCCCAACCACAGCGATTCTTCTTGGTCTCCCTGCAGGGTACTTCTTGCAAAATGTTTTTGTTTTTGATCACCCAGCAGCGTTTAGCATGAGTTATTTATTGTACGCTCTTGTAATTTGTGTTGGCTTCAAGGTATTTACGGGGGAAGCTGGTGAAGTAGATACTAAAAAGCAAAAAACGGTACCATGGGTAATATTTGGTATAGCTCAAGCGGTATTCGTCTTAATTGTATATCTTACATCAATCCTGCCATTTTATAGTTCAATGAATATAATTAAAGGTAATACAGCTTTTGCTCGCGGAGATGCAAACGGAATGCTCGAGTACGCTACAAAAGCTGCAGAAATACAAACTCCATACATCAACGATCAAATGTTTCTTCACTCTAGAAACTTAATAAATCTTGTATCTTCTAAGAACTTAGAGAAATGGCCAAAATGGCGCGAATTCTTTGACTTAACTGTTAACCTACATGATCGTTATTTTGAAACACATTCTAAAGATGCGCACTCCAGGTATGTTTATGCTAGCGCTCTTGCGGCTATCGCAAGCGCAAGTAGGGATGCCGAGATGGGAGCTTTAGCAGAGGAACAATTCAAGCAAGCAATTGAGCTAAGCCCAAAAAGGCAACAACTGTTCTTTAGCTATGGTGAGTTACTTAAAGTTTACGGTAGAGTTGATGAGGCATTAGATCTCTACAAGCAAGCAGCGGCATTTGACGAGGAGGTGGGAGAGTCTTGGTGGTACGTGGCCACAACTTATCAATTCAGCAAAGGGCAACCTGATGTTGCTGCTGAATATTATATTAAAGCCCATCAAGCCAAGTATCCATTTTATTTTAAAACAGCAAATGATGCATTATTAGTTGCTGAGGCTTATGTCTTAAAAGAAGATGCATACGGCCTTAAGAAATTAATCGCACAACTACCTAGTTTACCCGCATCTCAACCGGCAACTTATATCCAAATAGCAAGATCAGCCGAAAAATTAGAACTGCTACAAGAAAGAGATTTAATATTGCATGCTGTGGCAAATATGGATCCATCAGTTAACATAGCTTTGCAGCCACTCTTTAATGGTGAAGTTGAAACAATTGATGAGGCATTAAAAATCGCAGAAGCACAAGTTGCTGCAGAAAAGGCAGAAGCTGAAAAGCTCAAGGCTGAAGAGGAGGCAAACAAACCTACGGAAGATGAGGCAGAATCAGATTATAACGGTCCAAGACGATAGCTATCCAATCAAGTCAATTGTTTTATCTAAAGTTGTTTTTAAATCAAACCGCGAACAAAGCATCTCATAAGCCTTGGCCGAGATGCTTTTTTGTTTTTGGGCATCATTAACCAAATCAACTATCGCGGAGCTCATCTCGTCTAAGTTTCCAGACTCAACAATCTGCGCAGCGTCACCCAACATCCACTTTGCCGCACCAACATCAGTTGCTACAATTGGCACCTTGGATGCCATCGCTTCAAGTAAAGTGATGCTCATACCCTCCTTGGAAGAGGGGAGTGTAAATAAATCAAAAGCCTTGTATAAAGCTGGAGCATCCATTCTACGACCAGTTAGCAAAACGAATTTTTCAGTACCAATCTCCTGGTTTTTATTCTTTAAAGATTCAAACTGCGGTCCATCTCCAATTATTACAAAATGTATCCGCGGATCCATCTCGTGTACTTTCTCGCAAACCTCCAAATACCATAAAAGATTTTTTGGAGCGTAAGCATTAGCTATCGTCCCCACAATATTCGCGTCCGAATGAATACCAAGTTGAGCTCGAGCGTCCTCCCTGCTTAACAATTTTTTTTCAAATATATTTACACCAACTCCATTTGGAATTGTGACTAACTTTTTTACGGGTTGTATATGTAATTTTTTTGCTAATTCCTCGTCCCCTGGGTGCACAACTATAATAATATCTTTCCACTTAGCACTTAGCTTCTCAATAAAAATATATAAAGATTTTTTCCATCTAGGTAAGTCTTCGTTAAAAACCCAACCTCCAATGCAATAGATACGACGTGGTACTCTAGCTAGAGTTGCGGCAAGCGATCCTGTAGCACCCATCATTGTAGAATTTAGATGTACTACACGAGGTTTCAATTTTCTAAACAGACGCGCAAGTTCAAAAACAGAAAGTATGTTAGCTATAGGATTGATATCACGAACCATGTTTTGTAGCTCGATAAATGGAATCTGTCTTTCTCTACATCTAACATCTAAATCTCCAAGTACAGATCCATGTTGTTTACCCGCACAAACAATAACTTTATCGCCGCGTTTTTTAAGCTCACAAGCCAATTCAAAAATATAGAGCTGTGCGCCGCCCCAGTCTTGGCTGGTAATCATCAACATTACCGCTTGTTCAGGTAAATTATCCACAAGCTTAGTTTTACCACATATATCCTAAAAATCAAGTGTTAGCCACATTGCAATATCAGTAATAATCCCGTAATGTAGGCGCATATGATGCCAAATGGTCTTGCAGTTGTAACAGGTGGAGCGGGATTCGTAGGTTCCCACCTCTGCAAAAGATTAAAAGAAGCTGGGGTAAGTGTTATCTCATTAGATAATTACTTTACTGGATCCAGAGATAGACATATCGATGGTGTAGATTATCGAGAGGGTCACACCAAAAATATTGAAAAAATTATTCCAGAAACACCGGACATTATTTTTCATTTAGGTGAATATGCACGTGTCGAAAAAAGTCTCGAGGATCCTCCAGAGCTTGTTTGGGATTTAAACAAAACCGGAACATTTGCAGTATTAGAGTTTTGTCGTAAACGAAAATGTAAAATTGTCTACGCCGGCTCTTCTACAAAATTTTCTGACGGTGGCAAGGGTCGTGATCTGACACCATACACATGGACAAAGGCCACGAACACGGAACTTGTTAAAAACTATGGAGCTTGGTATGGCACTAAATTTGCCATAACATATTTTTATAATGTGTATGGACCTGGTGAAATATCTTTTGGCCCATACTCAACTCTTGTAGGTATCTTTAAAGAGGAGTATCGACATGGTCAGCCGCTTACCGTCGTCTCGCCAGGTACTCAGGCTCGCAATTTTACTCATGTAGATGACATAGTGGATGGTTTAATGTTAGTGGGCGAAAAAGGAGAAGGTGATGAGTTTGGAATTGGTGCTTCGGAAAATTTTTCAATATTCGAAGTCGCTAAAATGTTTAGTGATAACATTTTGATGCTACCCGAACGCCGAGGTAATCGATTAACTTCAAACGCAGATACTACCCGCGTTGCATCATTAGGCTGGGAACAAAAGCATAAGTTGCCAGATTTTATTAACGATTTTAAAGCTAAAACCGATCAAGAAAAATCTGACGAAAAACGTATCTTAGTTTTCTCAACAACATTCCATCCGGTAGAGGGTTTAGCGGAAAAGTCCTTAAGAGAACTCATGGAACGTATGCCAGATGTTCAGTTTGATGTAATCACCACGGCATTTTCAGGTCAGTCAAAAAATGCTCCGTCACCTTTGCCGAATGTAACCTTACATCGTTTAGGAAATGGAAAAGTAAGTGATAAATACTTACTACCTTATTTGGGAGTAAAAAAAGCAAAAGAACTATCAAAGCAACACAAATATTTATTTGCATGGTCAATCATGGCAAGCTATGCGGCTATAGCTTCAATTTTTTGGCGAAGAAACTCAGACGTTCCGCTTCTGATATCACTCGCAAACCAACGCATCGAGCGAGTCCCATGGTACGGTCAAGCGATGCTCAAATTTATACTCAAGAATGCAGATCAAATAAGTGCATCCTCTGGCAACCAACATAAATACGCATCAAGCGTAGCCTCTCGCGCCAGGTTGAACGCCTCTAACCAAGCTGGCGATGTTTTTGCTAATCAAATAAGATTTGTATATAACGCCATCTTAAAAGAGCAATCAAAAGATTATGAGTAATCGAGTCCTAATATTCTCAACTGCTTACTACCCACTAGTTGGTGGAGCAGAAATCGCCATCAAAGAAATTACAGATCGTTTACCTGATTGGAAGTTTGATATGGTCACTGCGCGCATCCAGCCAGGCTTAGCGTCAAAAGAACAAATCGGCAACATCACCGTCCACCGCGTAGGCTTTGGCAAATCTTTCGATAAATATCTTTTACCAATTTTAGGAGTTATAAAAGCAGTGAGAGTCGCGCCAGCCAAAGACATTCAAATCATTTGGCCAATGATGGCTAGCTTTGGCGGCTTTGCTGCACTCATCTACACCTGGATCCGCCCTAAAACTAAGATGATGCTGACCTTGCAAGAAGGCGATCCACCAGAATACATCATAAAGCGCGTAGGGCCTTTTAAACCGCTGTTTTTGAGGATTTTTAAGCGAGCAGACGCCATTCAAGTTATTAGCAACTTCCTCGCAAACTGGGGTAAAGAAATGGGCTTTAAGGGTGAACCTGTAGTTATTCCTAATGGCGTCAACATCCCACATTTTTCAAAACAGATCACTCCCGAGGAACGTCACACATTACGATCAAACTTTGGTTTCGCTGATCAAGATACAGTCCTCGTCACAGCCTCACGTCTTGTTCTAAAAAACGGTACAGACGACATAATAAAATCTCTGGGCAGTCTTCCAGAAAATTACAAAGCTCTAATCATCGGTGATGGTGATGATCGTCAAATGTTAGAAAACCTCGCTAAAGAAAATCAGTTAAAATCTCGAGTTGTCTTTTTAGGACAAAGAGATCATGCCGAGCTACCAGCATTAATCCAATCTGCAGACATCTTTATCCGCCCGTCACTTTCAGAAGGTTTGGGCAATTCATTTTTAGAGGCTATGGCTGCAGGTCTACCAATCATCGGCACACCAGTAGGTGGTATTCCTGATTTTCTAGTAGATGGCGAAACTGGTGTTTTTTGCGAACCACAAAATCCTGAGTCTATCGCAACTGCCACTCGTCGCATCCAAGAAGAGTCTGGACTTCGCGATAAACTCATCCGTCAAGGCGCCTCATTGGTCGCAGAGCAATATAATTGGAATCAAATTGCTGTGAAGATGGAGGATATATTCAAGGGGCTTTCACCTATAGTATGAAAATATTATTCGCAACAGGAATCTACCCACCAGAAATCGGCGGACCAGCCGGTTATGTTAAAGGTGTCGCAACTGAACTCGCTAATCAAGGTCACAAAATTTCCGTAGTTACTTACGGAGACAATCCGGAACCAAATACCAAATATCAAATAGCAAATATAAGGAGAGGTAATAGCACATTAATTCGTTATGTTAAGTATACGTATCAATCCTGGAAGTTAGCTCGTAAATCAGACTTTGTATATGCTCAAGGACCAGTCTCAGAGGGATTGCCAGCTACAATTGCATCCTTTTTGTCACGTAAACCTCTTGTTCTGAAGGTGGTGGGTGATTATGCGTGGGAGCAATTTCAACAGAGTCAATCATCTGTTGAGCTACTTGATGAATTTGTCACGCATCATCACACTGGCAAAATAAGAGTTTTAGAATCTATAGAGCGCTGGGTGGCATCACGAGCTAAAAAAATTATTGTTCCATCAGAATACTTAAAAACTATCGTCGAAAAATGGGGGATAGAATCTGATAAAATCAGTGTAGTTTACAATAGCATATCTCCATTACCAGATGTCGCGTCCAGGGAATCTTTACGTCAAAAACATGAGCTAGGTGATCGTAAATTAATCCTCACAGCAGTACGAGCTGTCCCATGGAAGGGCGGAGATTTTTTATGTGATGTCTTGAAGGATCTTCCAAATGATTACGCACTTGCCGTTGCGGGTGATGGGCCTAGTTTAGAATCGTGGAAAAAACACGCAGAGGAATTGGGAGTATCAAACAGGGTCGCTTGGCTGGGCAAACTAAGTCGCAAAGATCTGACTGAGTTTTATCAATCGGCTGATCTTTTTGTTTTACCTACCGGTTATGAAGGATTTCCTCATGTTGTCGTCGAGGCCGCGAGTATGAATCTTCCATGTATTGTTAGTGATAAAGGTGGAAACCCAGAGATTGCAAAACTTTTCCCTGAGCAAGTATCTGTCGCTGAGTACCAAAATAAGCAAGCCTGGATAAAAGCTATCACATCACAAAATATCGAACGTCATTCGTCGAAAGTCGGATTACCAGAGGTGCTTGGGTTTGGGAGGATGGTAACAGAAACTTGCGATGTACTTAAGTCCGCTCATTGTCTGAACCTTGATTATCAAACCGATTCACAATCAAATTCACTTGATTATTCGAACAAAAACACTAATTCGAAAAAAACTGGTATAACGAGCGCAGATTCTCAGATTCTCAGATTCTCAGATTCTAATGTTAGAGATCGTCAGCGGGTTCTTTCGATCGGTTTAGAAAAGAAGTTATTCAAGCCGGGTAAAGTTAGAGATCGAATCACGGATCAGTTCAAAGATTTTGATGCAACCATCATCGTCTTCGCTAAACAAAAATTTGATGAACAGATAGCACCCAATATCCGCATCATCTCTACCAACTCCTGGAACAAATTTTTTTACGTCACAGGTGCTTTCTTAGAGGTCTGGAAACTTCGTAAGCAAAAGTTTGACATTGTTACGTCCCAAGACCCAGTCGAAACCGGACTTGTAGCATATTTATCATCAAAGATTTTAAAATGCGCATTTGCCATACAAGACCATGGCTACCATTTTCATGGTGATTATTACCGCAAAGAATCTTGGTTAAATCAACTTCGTTATCTATTCGCTCGCTTCGTCGTCGTTCGCGCTGATGCGATACGAGTCGTAAGCCAAAGAACTGCAGGTGCTCTGCAGGTGCTCAATGTTGAGCCTAGTAAAATTATTCGGTTTCCACTCACCCTAAATCGCAAATATCAGGAATCAAATAACTCAAATAGTTCAGCGATCAGCGATCAGCGGACAGTGATTCAAGCCGAAGATGATTCTGCTAGATACAAAATACAAAATACAAAATACCTTTTATTAGTTTGTCGCTTCGTACCAATTAAACGCATCGACCTTGCTATCCACGCCTTCAGCATCGTCGCGAAGCAAAACCCGCAAGTTAAACTCAAAATAGTTGGTGGAGGGCCACTTGAAGATCAAATTAAACGATGGATCGCTGATTTTGATTTACAAAATAGAGTCGAAATCACCCCTTGGACAAACGATCTAGCAGATCTCTATCGTGGTGCTACCGCAACGCTTATCACTTCTGATCGCGAAGGTTATGGTATGACGGCAGTTGAATCTCTTGCTTGTGGAACACCTGTTATCATGACAAATGTTGGTTGTGCATATGAAGTTGTTAAAGATAGTATAAATGGCTACATTGTCCCCGTGGGGGATGTCATGTCCATAGCAGATAGAATGGAGCGGGTAATTAATGATCCTAATAATTTTACGGAAAATATCAGTTCAAGCTCTCCATTAACTATAAATAAAATCTTAAAAGATTTTATTGACGCCGCTCGCATAAATCACAATTCAAAGCTCAACAAAAATGAGCAAGATTTTTGGAGGTTTAGTGAGCTAAAACAAGAAGATAGACAGGATAAGAAAAAAATTCTTGTTTGCGTTCAAGCTGTTGATAAAAATGATCCACTTATGGGGTTTTTCATTGAGTGGCTAGCGGAAGCATCGAAACAATTTTCAGAAATAACCGTTCTCGCCTTAAGAGTCGGTGACTATAATTTGCCGGAGAATGTTAAAGTTATTGCCTTAAGACAGAAAGGATCTTCTTCCAAGCTAAGTGCCTTTAAGAATCTCATTACAAAATCTTGGCAGCATCGTCATAATTATAAGGGAGTCTTTGTTCGTGGCGATTGTATCTATGTGTTGTTAGCCGGCTGGCTGTGGCGCTTAATGGGAAAAAAGATAGTGTTATGGTACGCGCATTATAAAACCAATAAATGTGTCCCATGGGCAGCTAAAATTGCAAACTCAGTTGTCACTTCAGTACCAGAGGCTTGCAGTAGTTCCCGAGTTAAAGCAATTCCCATTGGCCAAGCAGTAAATTCAGAAAAATTTACATCGAGTACCTCTGAGCATTTCCCAAATAGATTAAAACGCTTTCTAGTTTTTGGCAGAGTCTCAGAGGTTAAGCGAGTTGTTGAAATCATCGAAGCATTTAAAAAAGCTAAACCGGAAGATTCCACATTAACAATCATTGGTAAAGCTTTGACCGTCGAGTATACCACACTAGTAAAACAAGCAATCAGCGAGGTTGATAATATAAACTGGTTAGATAAGGACGTGCCATATGATGAAGTTCCCTCTATTTATCACGAATATGATATCCTTATTAATGCCACGCCAGGGAGCTTGGACAAAACAATTGTCGAGGCAGCTATGAGCGGGTTGGTGGTGGTTAGTACGACATTAGGTTCTGCTGACCTGTATAATGAAACAAATGATTGGCTAAATGTTAACAATATTGAATCTTTGCAGCGTACTATAAAGGATATTTCTGAACATGAGATTGGAATATTATCGAAAATTATCATTACTTTACGAAATTCAGCTATAAGTAAACACTCGCTTATGTCGCAAGTATCAAGATTAAAACGATTGTTCGAATAGCACGATAAATGATTTTATAAATAATCTTAAAAAAGACTATATTAATACTATGAAAGCAGATGAAAGAGAAGATAAATTATACGAATCTGGAAAGGAGAATGAAATTTCTACAGAAGAAAAAATTCTGTTTTCTTTTTTACCCAAAATTGAAGCAGAGAGTACATCAAATAAATTGTTAGATATTGGTTGTGGAGTTGGTACTATCTCGAAAGAACTTCAGAATTTAGGTTATGATGTTATGGGTATTGATTTTTCCAGCGTAGCCGTAGAGAAGGCAAAAGAAAAAGGGATAAATGCCATATGTAGGGACGTTGATGGTGGAGGTTTAGATTTTCCTGACAATCATTTTGATGTGGTTTGGGCAGGGGATGTAATAGAGCATGTTTTTGATCCCATATCCCTCTTCGAAGAGATCAGGAGGGTTTTAAAAAAGGACGGTGTTTTGTTATTGACTACGCCTAATGATTTTAATTTGCGTTCACGAATTAAAATATTTTTAAAAGGAGTTTCAATACAATCGGGGATATATAGGAGCAAAAGACAATGCAAGCACCATACTTATTTCTCATGGGAGCTCTTAGAATATATGTTAGAAGATACAGGTTTCGTATGTCAAAATTTTAAATCGATAATAATTCCACCCAAATCAAAAACAGAAAAGGTTACCGAGAATAAGACACTGGGAATTTGGTTGGGGAGAATATTTATCGTTAAAGCCATCATCAAGGAATAGTAAATAATCCGATAGTATTAAAAAACTATCATACTTGAAAAAAAGTATATGCAACACGATAAAGTTAAAGAAAAATGCGATGTTCTGTTTCTTATCAACTCTTTAGGCCGTGGTGGTGCTGAGAAAGTTTTTTGTGACCAAGCAAACTATTTATACAAACAGGGTTACAATATAAATTTTTTTGTTTTGTTTATGGATCAAGAATCGTTTCAGAAGTCAAACGAAAGATTACAACTCCCAAAGCAAAATGTAGTAAACTACGATTTAAAAACAATAAAAAAATTACGAAAAATTATAAAAATTATTTTGGATATTCGTCGAGAAAAATTTAAAATCGTATATTCAACATTGAACGAAGCGAATTTAATAAGTAGGCTGTCGGCACTATTTAATTGGCGTTCAAAATACATCATTAGAGAGGCTAATACGGTAGTAGATAAAAAGTATATATTCAAAATAGTAGATTTTATTACCAATTGGAGGATAAAGAACATAATTGCTTTATCACAAGATACCCTAGAATCATTGATATTAAACGGTGTATCAGCAAATAAAATAACAGTTTTACCTAATGGTGTCGATATACCAAAAGAGGGTATGGATTATAAAGTTAATGACACCATAAACATACTATCTGTTGGTAGTCTAACTAAGCAAAAAAACAACAAGCATACAATCAAAATTCTATCAAAGCTACAAAGAGATGGTTTAACTGATTTTAAATATTATATTGCCGGCGAGGGGGGTGAGAGAAATAATATTCAAGATTCAGTAGTCAGTAATAATTTAGAAAATCATGTTGCACTGTTAGGCTTGGTGCGAAAACAAGATTTGGATCGACTGTATCAAAATTCTGATATCTTCATTCTCGATTCATTGTGGGAAGGCTGCCCCAATGTACTGTTGGAGGCAATGTCATACGGTTTACCCTGTATTGCTACGGCTGTTGGTGGCTCAAAAGACATAATTGAGAGCAAGGTTTCGGGTCTCTTGTACGAAGTGGGTGACGATGCAGCTGTAGAAAAATATCTAACACAATTAATCCAAGATCATAAAGCAAGAACCTTCTTGGGAAAAAATGCAAGAAACAGAATCTCAACTAACTATTCAATGGAGGAAAATTTAGAAAAGCTTATGCTTTTATTTAATTCAATATGAGTATTAATCAGAGAATTTTAAAAAATAAAAAAATAACCAAGCTTTTCCTTGGCGTATTCATAAAGTACCATAATTATCTTTATCACAAGATTGCTGAATATTCAACGGCTTTGAATGGGGGTAGACACCCAAAACATGATATTTTAGATCACTATAATTATTTTTTAGGAAAAATAAATACCGACGATACCTTGATAGATATCGGCTGCGGTGATGGAAATTTTTCTTATAACATGGCTGAGAAAGCTAATGAGGTTATTAGCATTGATATAAGTGAAAGAAATATTAAAAAAGCAAAAGCTAAGCATCAAAAAGATAATATTAAATACTTGGTGGGTGATGCAACACAAATGCCAATTGATAAAAAATTTGATGCAATAATCTTATCTAATGTTTTGGAACATATCGATGAAAGGATAGCTTTTCTCAATTCTTTGCACGCAGTTTCTGATAAAATTCTCTTAAGGGTGCCAATGATCAACAGGGACTGGATTAGCGTTTACAAAAAAAATAACGGTTATGAATATCGTCTTGATACCACTCATTTTATCGAGTATACGCTTGAAAGTCTGAAGCAAGAACTTAGATCCACGAACTGGGAATTAGTAGAATATCAAGTAAATTTTGCTGAAATTTGGGGTGTGGTGCGTGCAGTTAATGAACTTAAATAATATGAAGTTTCTTTTTTTAACTCCAAGAATGCACAACAATTATCATGATATTATTGAGGTTATTTTGAAGCATAATCACGAAGTTGAAATTTTTACCCTCTACAAACTGCACACTGAACGTTATGATGTGGTAGAGCCACATGTACTAGGATTTTCAAAATTTTTTAATTTGTACGCAAAGATATTTAATAAAAGTAGCAAAACTAATTTAAAAAATAACTTCGAGCTTCGTTTTGGTTTTCCTCCAATAATTAAGTTATTTCAAGAAATTTTAAAAAGCAAAGCTGATTACGTGGTTGTAAAAAATATTGATAGTCTTTTTTCCTTATACGGGATGTTGCTTGCAAAAATTTTAATGAAAAAAGTTGTTATTTTTTTTCAAATAGATAAGTATCGAGAAAAACCAATTAGTTATTCTGTTCTTTTTACGAAACTCTTCTTTGGATCCAAAGTCATCACGCCATTATTGGGAGACAGGAAGTATATAAATAAGAACAACAATTTATACTACGTCCCATTTGTACAAAAGCCACATTCATCTGAGAAGTATTTATCCAACAAACCTTATGATCATTTAAATATTATCTGTGTTGGCAAGTTTCAAAA
>SWBX01006074.1_pt1 | contig 13861 bp, 8 predicted proteins | sample 4693051 | NCBI WGS metagenome assembly SWBX01 (sample SAMN10267272, study PRJNA491770) | bioreactor metagenome | isolation source: DHS bioreactor inoculated with marine | place: Japan: Omine Ridge, Nankai Trough | reverse complement strand
AAGTTTTCGATTGATGAATAATCCCGGCAATGACCTTATCATTCAAACCGCCACGATCGATATTTGTGATTCCGCTATAATATGGAATGATTCCGCCCAATCCCGTGGACATGGATTGCCCTGAACCAGTATTCTCAGCAAACCATTGTCCTACGGCTTTCCATTGCACCATATGTGCTGTCTCCCAGGTCAGCACGTCAATATAATGACTCTTCCGCCACCTGAGCATATCAAATTTTGCAGAGACGCCTGCTATGGCTGCCGTGATAACTACAAAAACCATCAGCCCCGATATCCAAATTTTCTTCTGCCTGGTTTGAAATACCTGTACGGAAGCAAGTGCCAGGAATGGCAGCACTGGAATAAAGAACCTGCCCATAGGCATCCAGTCACCCCCTACCCAGAAAACGTAGAGCAGATATCCAATACTGGTGGTGACCAGAGCCAGATACCGGGTAGTAAACCGCATTTTGAAAATCCCGGCAAGTGCGACCGGTCCAATCAGAAACCCCGTCATGGCCGTATAGCGAATAAAATACGCCATGCGGCCATCGTTGAACCGCTTGCTCTTAACCCAATAAGTGTTGGGTACCCACGCACTGTAATATGACCAGCGGAACAGAACATGTGGAATCACCACGCAACCGAATCCTGCAACCAGCCACAGTAGTTTTTTTGGGGTCTTGATATACTCCCGAAGATAGACGACATGGTACAGTGAGCAAAAAAGAAACCCTTCCGGTCGTGTCAAAGTGGCAAGTCCGAAAAAGAGACCGCTCAAAAAGGTCGAATATTGTTTGAAATTCCGATCAGAATAAACCGCGGCGACCAGAAGGAAAACAAATAGCGGTGTTTCCAGACCCGCTACCGACCACAATTGATATCCCGGACTAACCGCCAGGAGTAAAGCAGCCACCGGACCCAGCACACGTCTGTCGCATTCCCGGGAAAACATATTGATCATGAGCAGCAATGTGAAACCACCCAGAAGTGCACCCGCAAATTTTGCCGCCTGAGGGAATGGAAAGATAAGACGCAATACACTCAGGATAAGCACCCAAAGAAAATTGGTGTACCCCTCAACCCGATCACCAGCATTATAGACCAGGCCTTTCCCTTCCAGTAAGTTCTCCGCATAACGAAATGATATATATGCGTCTTCAACGGTGTAAAACCAGTATCCTGTCACACCGGACAAAAACAAGACCGCTGTAAGCAAAATGCAGATGATAGCGATAATGCGATTCGACGTGAGGTATTTCTGAGTCACAGCTGGAGACAAATCAGCGGAAACGGGTTTTAATTCGTTTTTTCTGAAAAGAGATTAAACCCATCTGGGAAAGTTTGTGAAGAATGATGTAGAGATCATCAATGGGCAGGTTGGTCAGATACTTCAAAGATCGGATATCCGTATTACCGTCAATTCGAGAAAAGACAAAACCCTCCTGGTGTGAAAGTGTAAAGTTATCTGGAGACAACGAGGAGAATGACTTCCGGATCACCGGGATTGAAGTTTCAGTCTGTACAATGCGGCGGGCTTCCTTCAGAGTTCTTTCTTCAAGCCGTGCCTGCATCTTGCGGGCATCTTCATTATCCGGATCCAATTCAAGGATTTGAACCACCACGTTCGATGCCTCGTGATATCCTTTCTGCTTCTCAAGATTGATGGCATGGGCTGTCATCACGCGCAGTTTCTGAGTGGATTCTGCGAGCTGTTTTTCCAACTCCTCATCCTTGCAAACTAAATCCTTTTCAAGAAATGAACGAATCACATAGAGGATATTGAACTCACTTTCGTTAATGCTCTGAAATAACTCAACAATGGTACATGGTTTTGAGAGTTTCATCCAGATATTCACGTCAAGATGTGTCCATCCACTGATCGTAATCTGATCGTCCAACAGTTTTCTAATGACAATCTGGTCGTGAGGGATCATTTGCCGGATTCGCCGCCACTCATCAATCCGCCGGGCACCTTCCAGCAAAAGACTGGAAATCGTTGCAGGATTAACGAGATTTTCACTTTCCGTGAGTGTTCGTTCAGCAAACGAGAACGTTCCGGAGTCCCATGTCAGAATCTCAAACACGATCTCATGGAGTTGTTTTTGGAGAACACGTTCGAGTGTTGACTCGGATATCCATCGTTTTTCCACCAGGAGACGGCCCATTTGAGTGGTTTTCCGCGCCTGTTCATCTCTGAGATCACTGAGTTGTTTTGATGAGATCAGGTTCATCCTGAGCAAGATAGCGCCCAGCCGATCCTTTGATCGCGATGAGTTCACACCCACGATTCGTCCATTTGAAATAAAGAGATTTCGCGTCTCTTCATTTCGAACCATAGTTAATATGCCACTTTTGTTGCCCATTGCAACAAGTTGCAGAAGATCGGTGGGTGACATCCCCTCAAGATCGCCGGTAAACGCCATACATCAGTCCTGATTATCTGCTTTTAAAACAAAGCTTAGTTCCCGAATATCATGGATAATGACATCACAGCTCGATTTTTCTTCACCGGTTAACACCTCATTAAAATCATGCTGGAAATACACTGTCTGCATTCCCGTCTTTTTCGCCGGTAAAATATCCCAATCCAACCGGTCTCCAACCATCACTATCCGATTCGCCATCATTTGCATTTTATCAACCGCCAGCTCATATAAAGCCAACGCCGGTTTATGATACGGTGTTGCACCAGAAATTACAAACTCTGAAAAATACTCAGTTATCCGCTGACGTTCCAATTGCGCCATCTGGGTTTCAACAGATCCTTCTGTAATCACCCCAAGAGGGTAGATTTCAAACAAATCAGTTAATAATTCCCGAACCCCGGGGAAAAGTGAAGCCCCCAGACTCCTGCCTCGCCCATATGCTCCAGAAAGAGCGTCCGTATCCCCAAAATTCGTTATTCCCAGTAGATGGAATACGCTTAAAAACCGGCGTTTCCGATTTTCTTCAGTAGAATATCGGATCCCTGTTTTTGTTGTTATTTTGGATTCTTGTTCGATGATAAAATGAAAGACCTTTTCGAACTCAGAAAAGGGAATATCATCAGAAGAAAGCAACCGATAAACCTCTTTTAAGCCGGCCCGGGCACTGGCCTGATAATCCGTCAGCGTACCATCAAGGTCAAATAGTATGCCTTCAACGTGTGACAAACTCATGATGTTGCACGAATTTCAGGAAAAATTCCTGTATCGATTTCACTGAGAAACGGAAACTCTTTACGGGCAAGAGAAACCATTCCCGGATCAATCTCGGCAATGACCACGGCATCCTTATGGAAGACCGGTTCCGCAGGGCACTCGCCAAATGGATCCACACATGAACTCTGTCCGTAAAATGTCAGACCCTGCTCGGAACCCACCCGATTTACCCGGAAGATAAACAGGTTGTTCATAATGGCCTGGGCACCTACAACATGCTGCCATCGTTCCCGGGAAGCCAGTGCGGCTGCTGTGGGAACAAACACGATTTCTGCGCCTTTTCCCGCCAGTAAACGAAATGATTCCGGGAAAAAGACATCCCAGCCAAGCTGGACAGCTATCCGACCCATGGGTGTATCAAATACAGGATAATCAGCCGGTCCCGGGGAAAAAAACTGCCGTTCTTCCCAGAAAGGCAAATCCGGCAGATGCAATTTGCGATAAACACCAAGAATCCCATGGGGACCAATGATCACCGCAGAATTATAGTATTCCGATTTGTGTACCTCGAAGATCGGACAAATACAAACCGTTTGATACTCCGACATCAACCCGATAAATTTTTCAGTGGAAGGTCCCGGTACCGTTTCAGCCAGAGCTGTATAATTTTCCTTGTCATTGATATTCAACCAGGGAATGGAAAACAATTCGGGGAAACAGAGAATTTCAGCACCCCGATCAAGAGCAACCCTTGCAAAACTCAGTGCCTTCTGTATGTTGGAATCGCGATCACTGGAAGCGGAAATCTGGATCCCAGCCAGTTTTATGGACCGGGATGAATGTTTAGATTCAAGTTCACCCTGGTCTATTCCCCGCAACACTTTTTGTATTTTTTCCCGCTCCCGCATGGACATGGATCGTTCCTTCCTACTTTATTCTCAGCTCTCCGGACGGTCTTTATTACAGGTCGACCATCATTACTTTCCGGAGAACCGGGTTGATTTTGAGCAGGCTGCCGGATAGCAATATCTCCTCTGCCTTCACTGACCTGCTGAGGTTGCCGGGACTGCTGGATTTCTGTCTGAGTGACCGGGCGATAGAAATAAAGATCCCGGATTGAATCAGTTTTTATCCGTTGAATCATTCCCTGGAACATATCGAATCCTTCACGTTTATATTCTGTCAGGGGATCCCGCTGTCCATAACCTCGCAGTCCAATTCCCTCGCGAAGATGATCCATACTCAGTAGATGATCTTTCCAACTGCTGTCGATCCGGTTCAATAACACAACGCGCTGGAACCAGTTCATAAGTTCGATGCCGATTTCGTCGCTTTTTTCCTGAAAGAGCTTTTTGTATTCCTCAATAACAAAATCAAGGAACGACTCTTCCATCCATAACTCACCTTCCTCAGGATGATCAAGATCGATCACTGTATTGAATTGATTCTTCAGCGCGGTTCTCAGTCCCTCTAAGTCCCAATCTTCCGGATGGGATTTCGGTGGGATATGGGCTTCCAGGATCTCTTCAACAACATCCACCATCATATCTTCCACATATTCGGTCAAGTCTTCAGATTTCAGAACAGTTGCCCGCTGGTGATATAGTACCTCCCGCTGCTTATTCATGACATCATCATATTCCAGCAGATTTTTCCGGATGGAAAAGTGATGAGCTTCAACTTTTTGCTGAGCATTTTCAATGGCCTTGGTCACCAGTGGATGCTGGATTTCCTGCCCTTCTTCCATACCCAGGCGGTCCATTATTCCCGCAATTCGTTCCGGAGCAAAAATCCGCATGAGATCATCTTCCAGGGAAAGATAGAATCGACTGGAACCCGGATCCCCCTGACGGCCCGATCGCCCCCGGAGCTGATTATCGATACGCCGGGACTCATGTCGTTCCGTGCCCAGAACATGCAACCCACCAGCAGATACCACGTCCTGATGTTCTTGTCGTGTTTTTTCCTGACTCTCTACAAGAAATTTCTGGTACACTTCCTCGTGATTTTCATGAGTTTCATCAATCTTACGATCTGAAAGTTCACTTCGAGCCAGGAATTCGGGATTCCCACCCAGTAAAATATCCGTTCCCCTGCCGGCCATATTTGTGGCGATAGTGACAGCGCCTTTCCGGCCGGCCTGAGCAATAATATCCGCTTCTCTTTCATGGTGTTTAGCGTTCAGAATATTATGGGGAATTTTCATTCTTTTCAGCATACGAGATAATTTTTCAGATTTTTCAATGGCAATGGTACCCACAAGAACCGGTCGGCCTTCCTGGTGCATTTCAGCGATTTCTTCCACTACCCTCTGGAATTTTTCCCGTTCAGATTTCATAACCATGTCCGCATATTCATGCCGGACCAACGTCTGGTTGGTAGGTACGGAGACCACATCAAGGTTATATATCTGTTTGAACTCACCTGCTTCCGTCAATGCAGTTCCGGTCATCCCCGCCAGCTTGTCATACATACGAAAATAGTTCTGAAACGTTATGGTGGCCAATGTCTGGTTCTCGCTGGCTATCCGGACACCTTCCTTGGCTTCCACAGCCTGATGTAACCCATCAGACCAGCGTCGACCAGGCATCAGTCGACCGGTGAACTCATCCACAATCATTATCTCGCCGTCTTTTACAACATAATCCACATCCCGTTTAAACAAGGTGTATGCGCGTAACGCCTGATTGATGTGGTGTTGGAGCTGCATACTCTGGGGATCATACAGATTTTCAACACCCAGCGCCTTCTCCGCTTTTGCAATACCACTTTCAGTAAAAGATGCCGTATGACTTTTCTCATCCACGATATAGTCGAGATCTTTCCTGAATGCCGGCATTACACGATCCACCCGGGCATACAAATCCGTGGCTTCATCGGAAGGACCCGAAATAATCAGAGGAGTACGGGATTCATCAATAAGAATGGAGTCAACCTCATCAACGATGGCAAAACTGTGACCGCGCTGAACAAAATCTCCCAGACTGCTTTTCATATTATCCCGAAGAAAATCAAAACCAAATTCGTTATTGGTCCCATAGGTAATGTCACAGCGATAAGCCCTGTAATGCTCCGCTGGTTCCGCATGGCTTTGAATCACACCGACTGACAGGCCCATAAATTGGTAAATCTGACCCATCCAATCCGCATCACGGCGTGCCAGGTAATCATTGACTGTGACAAGATGGACGCCCTTCCCGGCAAGCGCATTAAGCACCACAGCCAGTGTTGCCACAAGCGTTTTGCCCTCACCCGTTTTCATCTCAGCGATTTTACCCCGGTGAAGAACAATTCCGCCCAGGATCTGTACATCAAAATGACGCATCCCCAGTATTCGCCGGGAAACCTCCCGGACCACAGCAAAAACCTCGGGTAGCAGATCATCAAGACTCTCACCCTGTTCGATTCGCTGTTTGAATTCGACGGTTTTTCCCCGAAGCTGGTCGTCACTTAATGGCGTAATTGAATCTTCCAGTTCGTTGACATGGGAAACCAGTGGAGCCATTCGTCTCAATCCCCGCTCATTTGCCGTGGGAATTATTGTTCGAATGACCTTAGAAATTGCAGATAACGGTTTCAAAGTTCTCCCTCACAATACACACCTACTCTAACGCTGGAATCATCGATTCTATTCATTAAAATGGTGGAAAGAATATCCGCCTTATCCCTTCGGTTCCTCCGGAAGGAAATAATACGGATTTATCGGCCGGCCTTCAAGACGAACTTCATAGTGCAGGTGGCGGTGAGTGGACCGTCCCGTATTCCCCACTCGACCGATCATCTCTCCCTTTTCCACCCAATCCCCCTGTTTAATTTCAAAGGAGCTGAGATGAGCATAGCGAGTGGATATGCCAAAACCATGATAGATCGTTATCACATTCCCGTAGGAGTTGTTGTAACGTGCTTCCGTTATAACACCCTCGGCCGTTGCCATGACCGGTACGCGGTTGGAGTGCGCAAAATCAATCCCGGTATGCATTTTAAGGGATCCATTAAATGGATCGGTTCGCCGACCAAATGGCGATGACAGAAAACCACCGTTAATCGGTCGCAGACTGGGTATCGAACTTATCAGAGCACTTCGGGATTTCAAGAACCGACGTAACGAAAGCGCGCAAGCCTTCTCCATATGAGTTTCTTCTTCAAGTTCCCCAATTTCGGTCCACATCTGATCAAGAAGTTCGCTCTCGGAATTCAAATACACAAGTCTCCGCACATCCCTGTCATACGCTTTCTTCAAGGGACCACCAAGACCACCTTCATCAATGATCTCACCACGGCCCAGCTGCTGTTCAACTTCTTCGCTGAGGTGGCGGATACTCACCAGTTCGCCTCGAATCTGATCCATCCGATGAGCAAAATATTCGATCTGTTGACCTTTGATATCAAGCTGTCTCTCGAGTTCATCCTGAGAAGCTTGTAGATTGGCTCCGTTTTGATAACCGGTAATCATATAACCGGCACCGATACCTAAGAATATCACTGCCGCCACTGCAAGATAAAATGAAAATGCAGAGATACGAATTCGCCGACATTTCGCCACAGACGACCGCCGAATTACGATTTCCCAACCACTCTTCATATAATTACCTCGACAACTTCAATAACATATTCACAACTAAAAAACACCTTCCACTCAAAAAAAGCAGAATTTTACGGATATTAGAATTAAGGAAAACATGTTGTCAAGTATAAATTTGATTTTTTCTATGATTGACAACTGTATCAATTAATCATAAATTTCATTGCTGTATTTTAGAAGTAGAGGTACTGATCCATGAAAAGCATCATAAAATTCCTTATTTATAGCTACTTAGCACTTCTTTCTTTCTCATTTCTCTCGGGATGCCTCATGGGAGGAACCGAGAAAGAGATCGAGCGGGCACAATATGTTGCGCATGACGACCCGGATACCGCAATTTACAAGTATCGGCAAATAATTGCGCGTCACCCCGAATCACCGCAGACCCTGGAAGCTCACTACAGATTGGGTAAATTGCTTTTGCTTGAGGAGAATTCTGATCAGGCCCGACAGGAATTTGAACTGGCTGTTGAGCTGGATGAATCCAGTATCTGGGGACGGGGATCACTGATAGAAATTATCGAATTGGAGAACCCGGAACCGCAAGATGCGGAGACACTTCTACTGGCCATTTCCCAGGAAAATCTTCCACCGGATATTCTGGACCGTCTGAATTTTTATCTCGGTGATGTATACTTCACTCTAGAACGATGGAATGAATCGTTAAAATCATATCGAAAATCCGTTACAATCCGAAATGAACCGGGCATGCATTACACGTATCTTTTAAAAACCGGAATATGTGAGTGGCGAACAGGGCAGTTGGCCCATGCGGAACAGTCCCTCAGCCGAGCACTAAGCCTGAATCCTGATTCTGATTACCACATATATCAAGCCCTGGCTGAACTGCACCTGACAGCGGCCAGGCCTGACCAGGCTCTTGGTTATCTGTATCGGGGTCTGACTCTGGATCAGGATCATCAGATCCGTTTGCGATTGCAGGAAGTACTTGCTTCCAGGTTGGATGATCCGGCCCTGCTTATCCAGATGCGAGAAAATCGGGAGGGTGAAGCCGGATTCCTTGTTCACTTTGAAAAAGTCCGCAGAGATATGACTTTGGGAGAACTTGAGAAAGCTCTTGATCATCTGAGATGGATGAACAACAATTTTCCTCTCTACCGGAAATCAATAATGAGCATCGCTGAGGATGTAAAGGCCAGAATGGATATTATTACCAATCGCATCGGTCTACTTGTCCCTCTCTCAGGAAACATCTCATCTATTGGTCACAGTATTTTTCAAGGCGCTACTCTGGCGGTTGAAGATCATCGAACCCAATTTCCGGATATTCCTGTTGAACTCGTTCTGAGAGATACTGCCGGCAACCCGGAAACCGCAGTATCCGGCTACCGGGAATTGGCAGAGATGGAGAAAGTTTATGCCGTTGTGGGTCCGGTGAGAAGTGAGTCGGTGGAAGCTATAGCCGGTATCGCTTCCGAATACTATCTCTGCACGCTGACTCCTGGCTGCCCCAAGTCCGGAATTGTTTCCACTTCACCTTATCTTTTCCGCCTCTTCCCATCACCGGAACGTGAAGCATATATTCTTGCCCGATATTTGATCACAACATTTGAATTCCAGAATTTTGCCTGTATATATCCGGATATCGCGTATGGAAAATCTGCTCTGGCAGGTTTGGAAAAGGCTTTGGAAGAATTTAACGGAGCTATGGTCACCGCCCGGAAATACCGGCCTGACACACTAACGTTTCGGACCTTGCTTGGCGGCATGGATGAGATGGATATGGAAATGATACTGATCCCTGATGAAGCCGAACGGGCCGCCCAGGTGGCCGGTCAAATCCGGTATCAGGAAATCCTTGAGCCGTTCATTATCGGAACCGGCGGCTGGGAGGATCAACAGCTGACAACAATCAGCGGACCTCATCTTGAAAATGGCTATCTGGCAGCGGAGTATCCACAACTCACCGGTCCCCGGCTGAAAATCGTCAATCGATTCAAATCACGTTTTGGCGAGACTCCAGATTCTTTTGCGATACGAGCATATGAGGCGGTATTCAGCATTCTCAAAGCCATTCGCGATGGAAACCGGTATCGGGAACAATTACACGTGTTTCTATCCAATGATTCAGGATTTTCCGGATTGGGTGGGATTTCCAGATTCAATGAAGTCGGTGATTATGAGCCGCCGGTCCTGATTTACGCTATCCAGGGTGGTGAGCTGATTCCCTGGTGTTTATGGGAAAATGATCAATTCGTCACGGGCGATGCGCTTGAATCTTCAATAGATGGCGAAGACGTCGCTCCAGCCTCAACTTCCGAGGACTCAGGAGTACCCGGTGTCACTTCGGGAGATGGTGTTTGAGTCGGTTCTACAGGACTGTCCCAGTTCCAATCCAAACTTCTGGTATTGAGGATTTGATTTGCATTACCACATTGATCACATTCACTGAGTGGCTCCGTTCCTTCGGTATAGGCCTCAAGAATGGTTTTTTCACAATCTGAAATGGCCACAAGTCCGCTTTTGCGGCAGACCCGCAGGTGAGTAATCCCCGGTGGTATTTCAAAATCTTTAACCTCGTAAGATTCCAATATTTTTTCCATAAAACGCAGCCAGATCGGCAGGGCAGTTGATGCACCGGTCGCGCGTTTGGAAATGGTCTGTAATTGATCGAGGCCCACCCATACACCGGTCACAACATCCGGTGTGAATCCAACGAACCAGGCATCGTGGTAGTTATTTGTTGTGCCTGTTTTCCCGCCCAGTGGCCGGTTCAACCGCCGTGCTGAAATTCCAGTACCATGCTGGATTACACCCTGCATCAAATAAGTAATCAGATACGCCGTAGTGGCTCGAATAGATCGGCGAAGGGAGGGATAATATTCACGAATGACCCGATCGTTCCTATCCAGAATCATCTTCAGTTTCAGCGGTTTTGCTCGAACACCCAAAGTGGCAAAACTTCCGTAAGCCTGAGTGATTTCCAGAAGGGTAAGTTCAGAGGCTCCCAGTGCCAGCGAAAGGGAGTTGGTCAGCGGACTTTTTATCCCCAGTCGACGGGCCATCTGAATCACGTTCTTTACGCCAATATTATCGAGAAGATGTATTGAAATAATATTTCGGCTTAGGGTCAGACCCTCCCGGATAGTCGTGGCTCCGTAAAATTCCTCGGAATAATTATGCGGTTTCCAGTATTCAACCTCATCGCCATCCTCTGGGTTTGAATCCGCTGAGACCTGCTCGTCTTTCGTTTCTTTCCCCCACGTTTTTTCAATGACGATGGGAGTGTCGTAAATTACATCAGAAGCCGAGTATTTTTCATCTAGAGCTTTGGCATAAATAATGGGTTTAAATGCAGAACCCGGCTGACGTTTCGATTGGGAAACACGATCAAACTGGCTTCTGAAAAAATCGTAACCTCCGACCCATGCCAGAATCTCGCCATTATTGGGGTCCAGTGCAACCAGAGAGCCTTCAACTTCTGGTTCCTGCGTAATCCGACAGTGAACAATATCAGGGGTTTCGCCTTCTTCCTTGTATTCATCGACAATACACCAGACACGATCACCGGGTATCAGTTTCTTTAGATCCCTGTTTTTAACCCAGATATCCTTGAAAAGGATTTCATGTTCAATGCCTGCAATATTCAGTTTCAGACGATCCCGACCTACTTCCGTGATCTCAACTCCTGCCGGATCACCAATTTCCGGCGGTGATACCGCCAGTTTCAAATCCGAGATCGGTCCTCGCCATGGACGGCGTTTTTCAACTTCATGCAATCCCCACTGCACAGCATCCTCAGCCACTTTCTGAAATTCAAGGTCCAGAGTCGTGATTATCTGCAATCCCGACATATAAAGAATATCTGCTCCAAACTCCTGCTCCAACTCCCGGCGAATCACTTCCACAAAATATGGTGCTTCGATCTTCGTTCCGGTACCGGGATTTATACCCAGATCCTCTCTGGAGAGTTTCCGTGCATTTTCACTTGTTATAAATCCATTTTCCGCCATCCGCATTAAAACCAGGTTTCGACGGGATAAGGTCTGATCCGGGTTCCTCAGCGGTGAGAACCGGCTGGGTGCTTTGGGTAATCCTGCCAGTAGTGCGGATTCCTTCAAATTCAATTGGGACGCTGATTTACTGAAGTATCGACGAGCAGCACTCTCGATGCCATAAGCACCGCTTCCAAAATAAACCTGGTTCAGATACAATTCAAGAATACGATTTTTAGTGAGTTCTTCCTCAAGACGATACGCCAGAAGTGCTTCTTTGATCTTCCTCTGGAGTGTGCGTTCCCGGGTAAGGAAGAGAGATTTAGCTAACTGTTGAGTAATGGTACTGCCGCCCTGTACCACTTCACCTGCCTGATAATTTTTCCAAGCTGCGCGGGCAATTCCCGGAAGATCCAATCCATTATGACTGTAAAAATGCTCATCCTCGACCGAAATAATAGCATTCCGCATAACCATAGGAACATCAGACAGTGGAATGATAATACGCTTCTCTCGGGCAAATTCGGCCAGCAACCGGCCATGCCTGTCATAGACTTTGGAACTGATGGCCGGTTCATAATATACGGCTGAATCCAGTTCAGGAACCTGGGATGAGAAATGGAAATACACTGCGGTCACGCCGCCTGCACACAATCCCACGACAATGACTAAAATCAATTTTAATAAAAATACGAAATATCTCATGAATCGCTAGATCATCTCCGAGTCACTAACCCGCATTTTTCAGCAGTTGGAAAAACCGGGTAAAACGGCAACTAAAATCCTTTGGAGTATAGGCCCTGCAAGATACACCGTCAAAGGTTTATTTTTAGCTTGACACCTGGCATGCTCTCTCCAGTAACATCAGACAGCCTATTGAATTATTGCGGAGGTACAATTTTGTGACCAAAATATCCAGGCAACGTGTTAATAATCTTCTAAAATCCTTTTCCAGGCAGAAAACTCTGATTCTGGGGGATCTCATGGTGGATAAATACGTGTGGGGAATCGGGATCCGGCTGTCGTCGGAAGCTCCGGTACCCGTAATTCGAGTTGATCGGGAAGAATACCGATTGGGAGGCGCTGCAAATATCGCATATCACTCATCTAATCTGGGTGCTCAAACCAATGTTTGCGGAATTGTGGGATATGATGATGCCGCCTATCATCTGCGTACCGAAATTATTAAATCCGGAATCCCCGCCGGAGGCGTTTTTCCATCAGAGTCGCGGCCCACAACCCAAAAGGTCCGGATTATGTCTGTGGAGCATTCACAGCTTCTGGGTCGGTTTGACTATGAGACAACCATACCGTTGACGGAGAGTGAAGAAGCAAGCGTCCGTCAATATCTGGTCACTTTTTCCGATGATTTGGATATTCTGGTACTTTCGGATCACGGCAAGGGTATTCTTCGTTCCGAGACGATTACAGGTTTTATCTCTTCATTGAAAAAGGATAACAACATTCTCATTATCGGTCAGGCGCGTACCAGCGACCTTGAGATCCTATCCGGTGTTGACTATCTTATCGCAAGCTACTCCATGGTCCAGTCCTACTTCAACCAAAGCACTCGAAAAGGGATCGGCGATTTCGAGGAGATGGGAAATAGCATTGTGAAATCTCTTAATCTACCCAATCTCGTTGTATATGATAATTCAGAGCAACGAATCACGTTGTTCCGCAAAGATCAATCCACCATTTCCAATGTGATCGACAATGTCTGCATTCTGGATCAGACCGGTCTGGGAGATATCACAACAGCGATTATTTCTCTGGCACTTTCCACCGATGCCACACCAGAAGAATCATTGATTCTTGCTCACCGGGGAGCCATCGCAGCCGGTCTTCAGATCGGAACCGGAAAAATTACTCGGGAAAACCTGAAAAACTAAATCAAATTCAGCTTAATTTGAATGGCGGTGAGGCATGCGGCGACCGCCACCTGAGTTGTGAAAGTCAACTGACCCAATTGAATCCCCCTGCAATTGAATTTCCGGAATAGAAGTTGTTCTTCCCCGGACCAACCACCTTCCGGACCAATGAGAACGGAGAGCCGTTCTGCCTCATCTACATCCTCTCCAAATGGCAACTCATCAGTAATCTCACCGGGTCCAATCCCCACGAATAACGGTGATTCCCGCAAGTGACAGTGATCCAGATAAGCTTCAGGAGTCATCGGT
>SWBX01003368.1_pt1 | contig 14022 bp, 9 predicted proteins | sample 4693051 | NCBI WGS metagenome assembly SWBX01 (sample SAMN10267272, study PRJNA491770) | bioreactor metagenome | isolation source: DHS bioreactor inoculated with marine | place: Japan: Omine Ridge, Nankai Trough | reverse complement strand
TGGGATCTCCCGGTTTTCTATGGTCTCCTGATGGATGAAACTCTGTCTGAGATACTCACGGAAGACTGGGCCGTTTGGAATCTCGGTTTTGGACCCGCCAAAAAAAGTCCCTGACACTCCCGGTGATCAGTGTGTCGGTCATCAGTGGGTTTGTGTGTGTACAGATGTCATCCTCCGTCCCGACGTTCTGTTCCGCCATAGCTTCACGCGACGGCGAAAGGAGGATACGGGGGATCTCCTCGATGGTTGCTGATGATGATACCTGGCAGCCTCCGGGGGAAGTGACAGGTGGGATGGGTTCTATTAACCTTGTTATTTGCTCTGTTCTTGATTCGCGTCTTTACTCGCTTTGTCCACCTGTTCCCGAAGCCGGTCCAGTCTGTATCCCGCGGTTTCTGCGTGTGTCAGCAGATCACCCAGGTGTGCATACAACTCAAGAAATTCCTTTGGGTCTGTGTCCGGTTCTTTATGAGCTGAAAGCGAAATCAGTGAAGACCATCGAACCCATCGAACCAGGGTCAGAAGCCGTTCTTTGCGGAACCACAGTACCCGGTCGAAGTGATGGACCCGGAGATAGCGCACTGCATCGATATCCTGGAAAAGAAAATTCACGGGATCCGAAGCTGCTTCCCGGATCTTTATTGGAGAATCAGGTAAAGCGGCCAGGAATTTAATGAGCCAGATGAGATCTTCCGGCTGAATGGTTTCCGGAACCATGAAAGCCACGGTATCCCGGACGGCTTTTCCCAGTTTAAAATCGTCAGCGATGGCTGGAGTCAGACCGGGTGTATCCACTGATTTCCCGGGACGACAAAAAATGCGTATCACCGTCTGCACCAGCCAGACCGTGAAAAAGAGATCATCTGAAAGGCACTGTTCCAGAAGTTTTCTGTGGAGGGAAACCACTGTTTCCGGTGTTGGTGTGTCTGTCCTGATGGTCTGTGGTGCACCGGGTTCAATCCCGTCCGGTGTTACGTCTTCCGGCATTAATTTCACCGGCTTTTCCGGTTCTTTTGGAGGGGTGAAAAAATCAGCCAGCCGCTGTAAATCAGCCAGTAAAGCAGGTTCGCAAACAGACCAATCCGGCAGGGACGGCTCAAATTCTGCCGCCGCTGTGTGAAACACCTTAAACCGGGCAAATAGTTCAGGGAAAGAGTCTTTTGTTACCGGTTTATCAGAAAGTGATTTCAACCCGGAAAGCTCCGGGTGCACCGGTGGTGCAATAAGTGCCCGGAACGGCGTCAGAACGGGATCAAGATGCATCTCCAGGATAGCGTCATCAAGATTTTTCACACCCCGGCCGTTGAGCCATTGTTCCAGTGCGGTGTATTCACCGGAGATCGTATCGGGGATTTCATTGAATTCCATGAATACCCGGTACTGATAAGCGTCCAGGGAGACGGGAAATCCGTGGGTGATCACATCACGGTTCCGGTGGATGAACTGGTCCCCGGTGATGACATCCCGGAATGTGATAAACATCCGGGGATCATCGGAAAGATCCAGAGCGTCCGAAATGGATTCCGTGACGGGGATAGGTTCATCACTCCCGGGATCGGGTATAGTGAAAGGCACCGAATTGAGGATGCGGCCGTGAACCGATGCGAATCGGTTGTGGACCAGGACCAGCGTGTTACGGCCGTTGTCACGGTTTGAATAAGCAAAGACATCCTCGTTCACTGTGCCATCGGTCTGGATTGCATCATACAGTCGAAAGTGAAGGGCATCGGAAAATAGCCGCCGCTGGTGAAGGAGTGGGAATATCTCCCGTTCATGCCGGGCAATAAACCCTTTGTCCTCGGATTCGTCCCAGTATGCCCGGTAATATTCCATGCCATACTTTTCGGCAAACCCTTCTATCTGTCCATGCCCGAACATGGGCAACCCCGGAAGGGTGCTCATCAGTATACAGACACCAAAATACTTGTCGCCTTTTCCAAACTGTTCCACCGCGGTTTTCTCATCGGGATTGTTCATGAAATTAACGAACCGTTTCAATACCTCGGAATCAAAAGCCATGGTGTTTTTCATCACGGACCGGTATTTGGCGTTCTCCTCATCCCGAAGCATGTTCATGAACGCACTGTTATAGACCCGGTGCATACCCAGTGTCCGGACAAAATAGCCTTCCATGAGCCAGAACGCTTCAGCCAGTAGAAGTGTGTCCGGAGCTTCTTCCGCCAGGCGGTCCACAACTTCCCGCCAGAACTCCCGGGGCATCACGCGGTCAAAAACGTCCCGGGACATGCTGAACTCACTCCGGGAGGGTATGGCGCCGCCGGAACCGGGTTCCGGGAACCACAACCGGCGGAAATGGCGGCGGGCCAGGGTCATGGCGGCGTCAAAACGGATGATGGGGAAGCGCCGGGCAACACTGAGGATTTTCTGAATGACGGCTTCCCGGACAGCGGGATTCAGGTAATTGAGTTGTGCGGTGTCGTTCCAGGGCATATCAGTACCATCATTACCATGGTAGATAAAACGGATCTCCCCGGTGGCGGTATCGGTGTGTTTGAACACAACGGCCGCATCGGTACGGTGGATATAGTTATCTTCGATCTGAATCCGATTACCCGGGTCAGACGCGAGATCAGGACCTGTAAAACTGTACTGTGGAAAAGGACAGACTGACGTATTAATAAACCATTCGGGATGATGGGTTATCCAATCGGAATCGATGCCGGTGTGGTTCGGGACCATATCGCTCGCCAGACGTATTCCCCGTTTCCATGCGCGTTCCCGCAGGGTTTCGAGAGCGGCCTCGCCGCCCAGTTCCTCAGCCACAACATAATCATACAGGGAGTATGCCGAGGCGATTGCGTCGGGATTGCCGCAGAGTTGTTTAATTGTTCGGGAAGCCTCACTGCGTTTCCATACACCGATGAGCCACAATCCCGAGAATCCCCGTCTGGCCAGGATATCCAGTTCGGTTTCAGGGATGTCATCCAGTCGGCGCATTTCCCGCTTTAATTTCCGGGAGAGTTGATCCAGCCAGACGAATATGTTTTTTGCCATGATCACCAGGTTGGGCATCCATTCCCGATCCGGACTGAATTGTTCCGGTTCGTGGTATTCTTCTGGAGTAAACGCGATGACCTGTGCGGGGCCCGGTCCATGAAACACGGGTTTGGTTTCTTCGGCGATCAGATCCAGACCGCTGAGAACCCGCACGGTATGATCTCCGATATACGGATCCCACCGGGTTCGGATCATGCGAAGCTGGGATTGCAGTGAGTCGGGATGCATCCGTCCCGTTGTCCGCATCATTTTCAAAAGCGTGGGCTGTCCCTCTGCAAGGGGAGGACGGGTGTCGAAATATGATTCTATGAGTCCGACACATTTCAAGAATTCCGTGGATTCAAGAAGACGTGACGATTGGAATAATTCCTGAAATCGCTGCAACGCCGGATTTTCCTGACAGAGCCACAGCATGATCAGTTCTTCCAGAACCACCAACCGGTGGGAAACACCGCCGGTGGACTGTGCCAGATATACATCAGCTTTCAGATCTCCCTGATAGACCGACTGATTGGGAAACTCTTCCACAAACACTGTAAGGATGGAATTGAGTGCGGATGGGTCCAAGTTTTCTGTCAGGTGATCATGGGCCGCCCGCATGATCTTTGGATCCACTTCCTTCCGGTACCGGTCCATCAGGAGATGATTAAACTCATCAATCAACCCCATGGCATTGATATCTCCGGCTGTAACCATGGTTTCCGGGTTATGATCGGGATGTGTGTTTATCCGGTGTGCAAACTCACGGGCAGCCTGAAAATTGGCGATGATGGCATTTCCGGTCAGCATGAACAGGCTGTCCCCAAACCCGTACTTGTCCCGGGCGGCCCGGGAGATATGGAACGCCATTATGGGTTGACACTGTTTCATCTGATCAACCGGATCCGGCTCATTTAAATATAACCGGTTTTAAATACTCACGGGCGTTGGGCCGCCACTGTTTTTCCATGATCTCCCGGTATTGATGGTAAAATTTATCATGTTCCGTTTCCGGGAAGTTACTGAATTCCATGGCAAACCGGATTATATCGTCGAATTTTTCATCGTAATACTGGATCATCCGGTCTTCAATACCCTTGAAATTTTCCTCACAGAATTCCTGGAATGTATCGATCTCAAAATACGCTTCGGAATTTTTCCGGCAGAACTCGAATTTCTTGATCTGGGATCGTTTGGGTGCATTGAGAAATTTGAGATAACGGGTCATCTCCAAATCGATTTTCATATCTTTTTGGGTAACGGCGCAGAATGAAAGCCATTTCATCAGGGAGCAGACCAGGAGCGGGAAATGGACATGGAGTGAAATGAACTGACTGTCCGGGCAGGCATTTGCAAAATCGATGGGATGGAGTTTACCGTCTTTCAAAAGGCATTCGTAGGAATTATACGTCCATCTATGGTATGAGTTGATGAACATGACATAACTTTCCATCCGGTGGAACATCTGAGGATCCATGGCTGGTTTTTCCGTGCTGTAATGCTCATGATGCGGTTTATCCGGCTGGAACACCATGGGAAAGATAATGGGTCCGATACCCATGGCCCGGTAAAAAACATCAAAGGGTTCGATACCTTCCTGCAGGTGGAAAGCTTCATCCCCGGTTTTGTCGTAACGCTGGTAAAGCTCCTCAAGGCTGTCGATACGGTACACTTTTCCCCCACCGCCACCGTATGCTTTTTTCAGATAGAGGGGGAACCGGTTCTTAAACACTTTTTCCACGGTATCCTTAAGGTAATCCCCGGCCTCGTAAAAATGTTCTCGGATGATCTCTTCCCGTTTATCGGCAAGTTTCGCGCTTTCCAACGCACTTTTCACTTTATCCCAGTCGGTTTGGCGGCGGTGTTCATCGAATCCCAGGGTGGTGTTCTCCGTAATCAACCGCTGTTCAAACTCCCACCATGCCTGTTTTTTCTGATCATCGGACCATGGGTGGAATTGGGGCAGCAGCACGGTTTTCGGGAACCGGTCGTCGGGATGCATGGAGAGGGACATGATGTCGTATGTGGAGTGTTTGTCGTACACCGCGAACGTGTAGGAATGGTTAACCATGCGGGCCAGGGAGTTCATTGCCTGGTGTGCCCAGGATCGGTAGTAGGGGTTCCAGTGCGTGGTCCGGTCGACGAAAAGATCCGCCATTTTGCTGAGGTCCGTACCCACTTCCAGGGGTTTCGCAATGGCTCGAATCAGTTCCAGTCGGTATTTTTTGCCTTTCCATGTGAGGGTCGGGTCAAGAAAATCCAGAAACTCCCGCATAGCGGCACGTAAAGTCCAGTCGTGAGACGCCATGAGTGCGATTTTTCGTGTGATGGGTGCGGCCATAAAATCCTCCGGGTTAATGTGAAGGGTTACCTGTCCTCCTCATTTTAACACCCGGAAAGAGATATTTGAAGCCATTTCCCAGATGATTACGCCAGGAGATCCAATTATGCCCATCGTTACTCTCCTGATATGAAACGGTATGACCGGCCGCTACGATGTCCCGGGAAAAATACTGGTTGTACTGAAGGATAGATTCAAACGTCCCGCAGGTATGGAATATTTTCATTTTTTCCGCCGGACCCTTTGGAAAGAAATCCCCCTCCAGAAAGAGTGTGATCCTGTCCCATTCGTCAATGGCTTCAAAGAGGGGCAGGGAGCGCACGGCATCCTGATACCGGAACGATCCGGACTGAAGGAAAAGTAGTCCGACCTCATGGGCATAATGGAATGCGGCATAAGCTGTGGCCACTGCCCCGAAGGACGAACCCATCATGGCGGTCTTTTTCCGGCCTTTTGCAGCGGGATATTTTTTCCGGACCCACGGCATAAGCTCTTCAAAAATGAATTTTGGATGTTCCGGGGTGCAGCTGTACTCGGTGTTGCGTTTTTCCGGTTTTGTGAGGACTGCCATCACCGGCACTATTTCTTTGGAGGCGATCATATTGTCCAAAACATCCACGATGCCGGAATAATTGACATAATCCGGACCGTCGTGGGCGATGAGAACGGGGAACCCGCCCCGGGGCACTTTCCCTGGCGGGATATAGATCAGTCCCTGTCGGGAACCACCAAAAATGGCGCTGTCCAGGCGGTATTCCTCCACGATGCCATGGGCGATATCTTTCCGGTGGTGACTCCATCCCGGTTCCCGGTACCGATCGGTCCAGACCACACTTTTGGGACCGAAAGGGCACCAGGCTTTCCGCTCGTTCCGGGGATCCGTAACGATTTCCTGACCACCGTCCTCATATTTGATTCCAAACGTGTATTCCAGCCGGGATTTCGGCGGCAATACAAGATGAAAAGCAAAGGTACCTTCATCGTTGACCTTCTGGAACATGGGCGCTCGATCGAGGAGAGCGATATGGTGAACCAACCGGATTTCACTCACTGGTCGTTCCGCATTTTCATATAAAAACAGGATATCTCGGCCCCGGACGACGGGGAGATCATTGATATTACCATTCTGCAGCATTGAGCTGACGCCTTCTTCTCGTATTTGATCCATAATTTTTCTCACTGTCTGATTCATGTCGGTAGTCACAGGATTGGTCTCCAATGCAATTCCGGGGAGTTTAGAAGGGTGGGGTGACGGTGTCAAGAGGGGGGAGGATGACAGTCAGCGGCACAGTCATCGCAGAATCACGATCAATAAAACCGGACCCACCGGTATGGCTTCAGCCTGCCAGGTGGGCAACTAAGGATCCCAGCCTAGGGATTCATCCCGGGGATTGGCAACCATTGAGGAGATCCCCCGGATAAACCGGAGGATGACGGCGGGTATTGAACACCCACACAGATTTTTCTGGACAATCCACTTTTTCTGATTTATAAATAAATTATCGACAAAATCTGTCGGGTAAAATAACCCGTGAGGTTTTCTTATGGCTAAAAATTTGAGGAGGAGAAATGAACAAAATTAACGGAGTTAAAACAATCAGTTTGGTCCTGATAGGGCTGATCCTGATTTTCACCGGCTGGCAGCCTGCTGTGGCGGGAACGCTGACCGACGATCAGATTGTTACGGTTTATACTGGTTTGAAAAATCTGGATGCCGTGAATCATAGTGTGATTTACCGGTTTGAGAAGGAGTTTCCACTCAGCGGTATCACCGGTGAAGTTGTAAAGATATTTGATGAAACACGAATCGATTCCGAGACGATTTTTGTTTCGTCTGACGGTGAGATTCGTGATTTTGAGGACGTAAAATCAATTGAGCGGACATTATTCAGGGAGAAGTATGGCCGGTTGGAACCGGTTCTTTTCGAAGAGCTTCAGAAGCTGGATGATGATGAAGAGTTGGAAGTGGTGCTCTGGTTGGTTTCCGAGGATCGTCAATTTGGTACGCCCGTAGATGCATCTCCGGGAGCGAAGAACTTGATGAGCCTTGAAGAAACTCAGGAATTAAAAGCGCAGGTCGTGCGGACAGGCGAAGCATATATCGCAGAATTGCAGAGATCGTTTCAGGATCGGGTTTTAACTTCCAGCAATCTTGAAGTGGGTTATGTTTCGCAGCGTTCACCGGTTGTTTTCGTCACGGCCCGGAAATCGGTGATTCTGGAGTTGAACAAAAATTCGGAGATTGACACCATTTACCGGACGACGCCGGCATGGATGAAGTCGGATACCATTGACACCCAGGTGCCGTCCAACAAGATGGATATGGTTTGGGATGTAATGTCAGCTACCGCTGGTACCGGTGTGAAGGTGGCGCATACTGAAGACAGTCGTGCGGACTACGGCAACATCTATCTGAATGCCGGAACGTCACGAGTGCCGGCAGATTCCAACGTGGACAATCACGCGACGACATGTACGGGTATTGTTGCTGCCACGGATACCACGCACACCGGCCATGCCAGTGGCGCCAGTATGTACAGCGCCAATGGTACAAGCTATGATACGGATGATATGGCGGCGGCCATGGACTGGTCCGTCACGGCGGATGTCTGTAACAACAGTTGGGGTCCAACGTCACCGGGATCAAGTATTGATTTTCATGACCGGCACTGTGATTACCTGGTACGGCATTACTACGATACGTTCACGTGTTCTGCCGGAAATGCCGGTAATAATTATGTTGGTTGGATGAGTTTCAATGATATTACCGTGGGTGGATCCAATGCCCAGGAGACGCTTGACTGGGATGATGATACATGGGCGACGTTTTCCAGTTGGTGGGATCCCACCGGGACCGATCGGGAGCTGCCCAATGTGGTGGCGGATTCGGTGGCGCTTGAAAGCACACTTAATGCGGGACCGCCCTATATCGGTTCTTTCGGTTCAGCCGCGGGAACCAGTTATTCCTCCCCGGCGGTTGCCGGTCAGGTAGCGTCAATGATTCAACGCCACTCAGCATTGAATACCTGGCCATCCATCAACAAGGCGATTATCATGTCAACGGCGCTCCATAATATCGAGGGTGATTCCCGATTGAGTGATAAGGATGGGGCCGGTATGGTGGATATGCTGGCATCGGATAAGATGGCCAACGGGTTGACAAACGGTGGTCGCCAATGGTTTGGATTAAACATGGATTCAGCGGATTTTCCGTATGAATACAGTTTTTCTGTAAAAAGTGGTGAGTTAATCCGTGTGGTGGTTTGTTGGTATTCCAATCCATCCGGTGCACCGGACTATACTACGGATCCTCTGGACGCCGACCTGGACCTTTTCCTTCTGGATCCGTCGGGTACATCCCGAACCAGCTCCACAACCACCGATGGCAGCTATGAAATCGTTGAATTTACAGCGGATCAAACCGGTAGCTGGAAACTCCGGGTTACTGAGAATACATTTAATGGCACATCGGAATATGTCGGATTCGCGTTTTGGACGGGACACCTTGTCCAGGATGCTGATACCACCAGTTACCGGATTGAGCCCCCGGAAAGTTATGACAATTACAAGGTCACAACGGATAATTACTGGTCGGTGTTTGCTCTTCGTCCGGAAGACAGCACAGATAACTTTAACCTGAGTTATTTTAACAATTCCCGATTCGACAATCCTCAGGGTCTTGTGGATGAGCAAATATCCGGCTATGGCAACGGGGAAGTGGATTATGTCCTGGTGGACGGAAATCATACGACACCCGGGGATTATTTTCCAGTGGTTAAACCGTCAAGCGGCACCGGGAATTACCGGGCGCACTACGCCACACATACTGCCGATGTGACGGAAGGCACTTATGGTCCTTACTCCATGAGTTCCTCCCAGATTATCCGAATCTGGGATGCCAACTTGACCGTGGATGAAACGAAATATTACTCAGTCATCCCGACATCGGGGACGGCGGATTTCAGAATTTATCTCCACGATTCGGAATCAGGAACATACATTCAGAGCAGGAACGATCTGTTTGCGTGGGTGGATGATGCCGGGCCCGGATTACCGGAATTCCTGGATGCCACCATAACGGATGCGTATGACTGGCTGGGTCTTGTGGTCTGGGCGGATAATACGGCTTACGATACGAGTACATACTACCTGTATGCGGACACAACAGCACCTTCTGCGGCTTCAATCCTTATTAACGGCGGTGATACATATACCAATTCCCTGAGCGTCACTTTGACCCTTGGTGGAACGGATCCGGAGACCGGTATTTATGAGACCAGTCTGGGAAACCAGAGTGATCCCTGGGGTGCCTGGGAACCCTATGTCAGTTCTCGGAGCTGGACCCTCACTGATGCTGAAGGCAGTGCCAGTGTATGGCTCAAGGTCAAAAACCATGTCGGTCTGGAATCAGGTCAGAGCGGCGATTATATTACTGTTGACCGGATCGATCCCACATCGTCCGCAAGTTCACCGGCCACCGTCGTGGGCGGAACCATTCCAGTGGACTGGACCTCCGCCGATGGATCCAGTGGCGTGGTTTCCACCCAGATGTATTTCTGGCATTCCACACCGGGTTACTGGCAGGCTACCGGTTCTTCCCAGAGTGGAACATCGGGCACCGTCACTTTTACACCGCCTTATGGTCAGGGAACCTATTATTTCTCCAGTGGCGCCACGGATAATGCCGGTAATATCGGCTCGTATTACACCGGTGGCGATACCTCTACCGAATATTATATACCCACAGCAACACCCACAAACACACCGACCAATACGCCCACAAACACACCGACCAATACACCCACAAATACGCCGACAAATACCCAGACTAACACGCCAACTAATACACCGACTTTTACCAATACACCGACCAACACGCCCACTTATACGCCAACGAATACGCCGACAATCACCCCAACACCTGTCCCGGCGGATGTCCTTCTGATCGATGATGATGACAATTCTCCTGATGTCCGGCAGTATTACGAAGAAGTTCTCATGGCGATGGGGCTTACTTACGCGGTTTATGATACCGGTAACACTGATAATGAACCGGGCGTGGCATATCTGGATGTTTATGAGACGGTGATCTGGTTTACCGGTGTTAATGAAAGTTCATCTACCGGTCCTGGAGCATTGGGTGAAGATGCCCTTGCCACATGGTTGGATAGCGGAGTTGGACGATGCTTGTTTATCAGCAGTCAGGATTATCATTATGCCCGTGGTCTGACACCGTTCATGCAGTTGTATCTGGGTGTCGATTCGGTGGCTAATGATGTGGCGCAGACAGTTGTCACGGGTGAAGGAACCATTTTTGCTGGTCTGGGTCCGTACTCGCTGATCTTCCCATTCTCAAATTACAGCGATGTAATCAATCCCGATATGACTGCCGAGTTGGCATTTTTAGGGGACTTAGGTCCTGCTGCTGTGGATAAAGTGACGGCAACGTTTACAACCACATTCTGGGGATTTCCTCTGGAAGCGTTGACCACACTCGCGGATAGAGTTGAGGCATTGTCACCATTTCTGATGCATTGCGGTCTTTTGGCGACCCCGACCCCAACTGCGACTCCGACATTCACACCCGCACCACCGACAAATACACCGGCACCTACATTTACATCGCCTCCGCCAACACCCACTCACACACCACAGCCTCCGACACCGACATTCACGCCGGCGCCTCCCACCGCAACGCCCACAGCGGCCTGTCTGCACCATGGTGATGCAAACCTGGATGGTGAGGTCACTGCCGGTGATGCACAACTGGCATTCAATATTGCTCTGGCTGTGTATATCCCAACGTATCAGGAAGAGTGCGCGGCGGACTGCAATGGTGACGGCGGTGTCACCGCCGGTGATGCTCAGACGATTTTCGGTCTTGTTTTTGGAGGGGATCCCTGCATGGATCCGCTTCCGCCGGGAAAATCCTATACGGTGCATTTCCAGGACCAGGAGATCATTCAGCGATCATCGGATGATCGGATCTGGCTGGAACCAATGGATCATTCCGGGGATATCGTACGGTACGCTGTGATGATTTCCAATCTCAATCAAGCCATCGGCGCCATGACCCTGAATATTGAATTCAACGGCAGTGCCGGAGAGTTTCTGGGATGTGAACACGGTGATATCGATTCGGAATGGATCGGATTTGACTGCCGACAGTCTGCAGAAGGAAATCTCCTGCTGGCAGCCTATGCTGCTGATACCGTTATTCCCACAGGGAGCTATGGCAGTATTGGCGTGCTCAGTTTCCGGGAATTTGACAGCAATGATCAGATGAATGTGAAAATCGGATTCCTCAGGGATGATCTGAAACAATTCTCATTCTGATATCAACTGAGAGTTAATGGAACCCCCGGCACTATGCCGGGGGTTTTTTTAGTGGTTTTGTTTCAACAGGCTGACAGGCTATAATAGTTAGCTATGAAAAAACCGGCAGGAAAAGAAACGGTGCGCCGGGCAGCCCTGATGGTGGCGGTCACGGGCTCCTTTGCCACACCGTTTATGGCGTCGTCAGTGAACGTGGCTCTGCCTGCCATTGAAAACCATTTTGGAATTGATGCGGTGCTTCTGAGTTGGATTGCCACGGCATACATTCTGGCCAGCGGCGTTACGCTGCTTCCCATGGGCCGGCTGGCGGATATTTTCGGCCGGAAAAAAATTCTCGGACTGGGTTTCTGGATGTTCGCGGCGGGGTCTCTGTTGTGCGCGGTATCCGGTTCCGCAAAGATGCTCATCGTCTTCCGCGTGGTGCAGGGTATCGGCAGCGGCATGATTTTCGGCACGGGAATGGCAATTCTCACATCGGTTTATCCACCGATGGAACGGGGCAGGGTTCTGGGTATCGCTGTTTCCGCCGTCTATATCGGTCTCACGTGTGGTCCTTTTGTGGGCGGCATGATTACTCAACATCTGGGATGGCGGGCACTCTTTTTATTAAACTGTGTTTTGGGCACCATGCCTTTACCTTTGATCTATCTGAAACTGAAGGGTGAGTGGGCGGACGCTGCCGGGGAGAAATTCGATCTGCCGGGGTCAGTCGTTTACAGCGTGGCGCTGGTGGCAGTGATTTATGGGTTTTCGCGGTTACCCGAACCCATGGGCTGGCTCCTTCTTGGGGTTGGACTGATCTGTTTCGGACTCTTTGTCTTCCGGCAGATACGGATACAGGATCCCCTGTTTGATATAAGTCTGTTTATGGGCAACCGTGGTTTTGCCATGTCCAATCTGGCGGCATTGATCCATTACAGTGCCACGTTTGCCCTGACGTTTATACTGAGTCTTTATCTGCAGTACATCAAGGGATTGCCGCCGCAGAGCGCCGGACTCGTCCTCATGGCGCAACCCATTGTCATGGCGGTGTTTTCTCCTCTGGCAGGCCGGTGGTCAGACCGGATCGAACCGAGAATCATCGCGTCTTCAGGCATGTTTGTTTCCTGTGCCGGACTGGTCCTCATGGCATCTATCGGCGCCGACACATCACTTGCTTATATCATCGGATACCTTTTCATCCTGGGGTTCGGGTTTGCCATGTTCTCATCCCCCAATATGAACGCAATTTTGAGTTTTGTTGAACGAAAGCATCTGGGTCTGGCATCGGGTGCCGCCGCTACAATGCGCGTTCTGGGACAAATGTTTTCCATGGGGATTGTGACTCTGATCATGTCCATCATGGTGGGCCGGCAGCACATCGACGCATCCATGTTCCCCAATCTTCTGACCAGTCTCCGGCTGACCCTCCTGGTCTTCAGCGGTCTCTGTGCGTTGGGTATTCTGGCTTCGCTGGTTCGGGGGAATATCCGGGGGGATGCTGCCATACGCAACCAATCATGATGGGTGCAGCGTCATCCCGGCAGCAAACAACCATGATGGTAGCAAATGTCATCCCGGCGGAGGCCGGGATCCACATTAAGCAAACAACAGAAATGGTTGAAGGGAACAGTTTGGGATTGTGCGATGGCTTCAATGGTAGTTATTGCCGCCTGTGGGTTCCGGATCTCAGTTGGTTCATGCTTCACGTGTTGCAAGCAACATCCCGTCCGGAATGACGTTGCAATCAACGATGGTTATACCGCATCCTGTTCGAATGACGTTGCTTTCGATGATGATTACAGCGGTGATGGTGGCAACGTCATCCCGGCAAGTTGCCAGTTCAATGGTTGCAAAAAACATCTTTACGAAAGCCGGGATCCACATTCGGCAACCAATCATGATGGTTAAATGTGATTGCTTTCCGATTGGTTGAAGATTATTATGGTCAATGATCATGAAAGAACCTGCAGTTTATATCGTTGCAAATAAGCGAAACGGAACCTTGTATATTGGCGTAACAAGTGATCTGATTAAGCGTATTCGGCAGCATAAAAGTAGTGTTCACAGGGGATTTGCCCAAAAATACAAAATATCTAGACTGGTGTATTTTGAGTTTCATGAGAATATGATGCTTGCAATAAAAAGAGAAAAACAACTTAAAAATTGGAAGCGAGCATGGAAAATTGAACTCATTGAAGAAAAGAACCCGACATGGGTTGATCTCTACCATTCATTGCTTGGGTAGGGAGTATGGTTTTGATGGAGGCTGTACCATCTGCATCCACGATGGTCGTCTCGTCACCCTCGCGAACGCAGGGGCCGGATCTCAACCTGATCTCGCTTGACGGATTGCATATGACATCCCG
>SWBX01001995.1_pt1 | contig 14150 bp, 8 predicted proteins | sample 4693051 | NCBI WGS metagenome assembly SWBX01 (sample SAMN10267272, study PRJNA491770) | bioreactor metagenome | isolation source: DHS bioreactor inoculated with marine | place: Japan: Omine Ridge, Nankai Trough | reverse complement strand
AACGCTGTGGATACCGGCTGGGTAACCGATGAAGACCCGGCACAACTCTCAAAACTCAAACAGGATCTCCATGATTTTCAACCGCCTCTGGATATCGTGGATGGTGCCGCCCGGGTATGTGATCCCTTTTTTGATGGGATCAACAGGGGTAAACACTGGTGTGGAAAGTTTTTAAAGGACTATTTTCCCATTGATTGGTGAAAAAACAGATACTATACTTTGAATAACCCGGGTTAACTGTTTACGGGTGCTTCATTCGATGGCCAAACGTTTTTTCCAGGAGCAGGATAGCATCTTCCAATTCTGTTTGCCCTGTCCTCTCAAATTCAGATTGAAGAAATTTTAACGACTCATTTGCCAGTGATTCAGCTCCGGAAGTGTCCCCTAATGCCGATAAAGCAACCGCCAGTCGGGATTTGTTTAGATTGAGCTGGACTTTCAGATCCGGTTTCTGACTCTGTTCGATCATTTGTTCCAGCAACTCATTTGCTTTATCAAAGAACAATACCGCAATTTCGTAGCTTTTGACTGCCATAAGAGCGTCAGTTTTCGTTTCATAAATCCGGATCAGATCGAATATCAGTTCTTGTCTTCCTTCAATATTTACAAGGTTTTCCAGAATGTCTATAGATTTTTCAATGAATTCCAATGCCGTTTCGGCTTCATCCAAAACATTCAAAACAATTGCTTTATTCCGGTAATACATAGCGAGCATGACCGCAAACTCTTTACGGTCCTCCTTGATCACACGCGCTTCGAACCGTTGAATAGCATTGGAGTAACTCTCCAGCGACCCATGGTAATCACTTAATAAATAGAGACAATTTCCACGGTTCCCGTAAGCATTCGCCAACATTTCATCCAGTTCTGATTTCCCCTCATTCTTCATCAGATTATTTAATTCCAATATCGTTTTATCGTACACCGCCAGGGCTGCATCCAGATTGTTTGTCTGACTGAGAACATTGGCATTATTAATGTGAATCGAGTAAATAAATTTCGCGTTTTCAACCTGATCATCAGGATCGACGATCTTTTCAATGATCTGAATCGCCTGCTTGTTGAAAAAAAGTGCATCTTCGAAATTGCCTGTGGCGCGTAAAGCAACGGCTTTATTGGCATAAGATTTCGCTAATGCACGCTGCAGGCTGACTGTTTCATCCTGATTAAGAAGTTTTTCGAAGATTTCTATTGCTTTATCATGAAGCACGAGTGCGTGAGTAAAATCTTTCAAAACCCACAAGGTATTCGCCTTCATGATATAAGCTCTGGCCAGATCGTCATAAGGTTCAATCCCGGCACCATCCGCTATTAAATCCTCGAGTAATCCAATGGCTTTATCATGAGACACAATGGCATCTATGTGGGACATAAAATACCTTAATGTGATGGCTTTCTGGGAATACATTGATGCAAGCCGGCATTTTGCCCGGGTTTCTTTCTTCGAGTCTGCATACCCCGAAGTTTCAAGAATTTCGATGGCTTTTTCAAAGGTTGTCACAGCTCCGGGCAAGTCATCAGTACAACGGTGTATCAATGCTTTTTCCGCCAGTAGTTCGGCGATATCCGGTTCGTGGTCGTCATCTGAGGATTTATTCAATTCAGAATAGGCTTCTAAAACTTCTTCATACAACTCCAGATCAATAATATTTTGTGCTTTTCTTGAACCGGTTCCCTTGTTTATTTGAGTATAAACATTTTCGATTGTTCTTGATCCCAGATCCTGAACTTTTTTGATCCAGACAAGAGGGTCTTCCCATAAGTTATCCCCCCTTTTTTTCTTTAAAAATTCACGTTCGGATGCGGAAACACCGGTTCCAGTCACCGGTTGAACCCTTGGATACTGTTCATGAAATATCCGAGAGAATAAACCCTGCAGTTTTCTTGCAATTTCATCCAAACTATCCCATCGGTCTCTCGGGCTGACCTGAAAACACTTGCGTAAAATATCTTGAAGTTCTTTCGGCATGACAGGGTAGGGATCTTTAGGTCCTTTCTTAACATAAGAATCTAAAACCAAAGCGGCTCCAGATCCGTACAGCCAGGTGACTTCCCCGGTAAACATTTCCAAAACGGTCAATCCCCAGCTCCAGATATCCGATTTGTAGCTTAATTTACTAAACTCCATCTGTTCAGGTGAGCAGTATGCCGGCGTCATACCTTTTGTGCTGATAATCTGATATGTGTCATCGTTTTCCGTGTTGGGCAGGTCAGTTGGTTTTCTGATCGCACTGGACATACCGAAATCAGTGACTTTGGGAATACCATCAGGGGTCATCAAGATATTATCGGGTTTGATGTCCTGGTGGAGTACCCCACGATTATGAGCGGCATGAAGCCCCCAGGCAATCTGGATAGCAACGTCAAGAACCTCATAAATCGTTAGAATCTTCTTTCTGTGAATCCAATCTTTCAGCGATCCTCCGGCGATGTAATCAGAGAATATCGCAAGATGGCCTTTAATTGTCCTGTAGAACCAGCAGGAAACTAAATTGGGATGTTCCGGTACATCCATCCAGGTCCGCAATTCCCGCAGAAAATTCCGCCTTCCTTCTGACCGGTGCTGTTCAAACCGGAGTAATGTTTTCATTGCAAATCGCTGTCCGTCTGAGATGCGTTTTACAAGATGTACCCTTGCCAGTCCGCCTTTCCCGATTTCCCGCACCACCTCAAAATATTTGATCTTCTCTTTCTCTGGTAACCATATCTCAGAAATCTGATCCGGTATATTCCGGGTGTCCGGATGACTGGAAGACCTTTTAGGTCGTGTTGTCGGTGCTTTCCGGCGGATTGACATTTTTCTGTAATCCCGGGTTCCTGGTTTTTAAACAAATCTTCATTGCTGTCCCTTAAAAATAACACTTAATGAGGAAATATCAAGTTCCACAGCAGATCCCTTGCATCGCTTACAAACTGGACAGCGTCAATAAAATGTGCCAGTCTGTTTAAATAGAGCTGATGAAATCGTTGATCTGATTTTTACTGAAGTTTCGGATATGACGGAGACATTTCGAATGAAACCAAGCAATCAAACCAAACAATCTCGTTTGCGTCCCTTCATGACCATAACCATGCTCTATAAACCATTCACTTTTAACCAGGAGAAATAGATATGGGTGATAAAGGAAAAAAAGACAAGGGTAAGAGGGAAGTCCAGAAAAAGACTAAATCCAATTTAAAAGAAAAACGAAAATTGAAAAAAGAAAAGAAAAAGTAAATCACACAATAACCATCAAACAGATTCAAATGCTGAACTGTCTCAACACCATCGGTGTGAGCTGTCCGATAGTTTTTAAATAAAAAAGCTGCAATAGGAAATAAATGAATTCCCAAATCGATCAATTCCTTGAAAAAATCGCGCAAATAGCACCCAACCGTTATCTTCAGGCGGTGTTGATTATTCTGGTGTTTTTCGGTCTGGCAAAGATTCTGGATATGATCATCAGCCGTATTCTCAGGCGATGGGTTGAAAAAACAAAACTCACACTGGATGATAAAGTTCTTAATATTCTGCAGAAACCGGTTCTTGTGAGTATCATCGTTATGGGTCTTGCATTAGCGACACAACGATTGGCGTTCCCTGCAAATATCCATTTCTTGACCATGAGCAGTCTGAAAACGATCGTAATCATCCTTTGGGCAGTGGCAATCGTTCGATTCATGAAATTGTTACTCAGGCTTGTGAGTTCTGATGTGAGCACGTTCCAGTTGATACAAGATCGGACACTGCCGTTGTTCAACAACCTTTTAGTGCTTATTGTAGTGACTGTAACCGTTTATTTCGGTTTTCTGACATGGAAAATCGACCTCACCGCCTGGGTGGCTTCTGCCGGCATACTTGGCCTGGCCATATCCTTTGCGGCTAAAGATACTCTTGCCAATCTGTTTTCAGGTGTATTTATTTTAGCGGACGCCCCTTATAAACTCGGGGACTTTATCATTCTCGATTCAGGTGAACGGGGGGAGGTTACGGATATTGGTATTCGCAGCACCCGTCTGCTGACCCGGGACGATGTTGAGATAACCGTGCCCAATTCAATCATGGGGAACACCCGGATAATCAATGAAACCGGCGGTCCCCATGAAAAATACCGCATCAAACTCAAGGTGGGGGTCGCGTATGGATCGGATGTTGACAAGGTCCATAAACTCCTGTTTGACGTGGCACTAAACCACCCCGATATCTGTGATACTCCTGAACCACGGGTGCGGTTCCGTGCATTTGGCGATTCGAGTCTTAACCATGAACTGCAGTGCTGGGTGGAAACACCTGTGCTGCGTGGGAAAGTACTGCACGCGCTGAATACAGCTGTGTATAAATGTTTCATCAAAGAAGGCATCGAAATACCGTTTCCGCAGCGGGATGTACATGTTCAGTCGGGAACGATCCAGGAATAATACGAGGTTCTCTGAAGATGGCATTTCCCCACATTAGCAGCAACAGATCAAGCCGCTGACACGATTCGCTGTTCATCCCTGGGATCAAGCCTTATGGAAAAATTATTGAAACTTTGACGGTCAACTCATCATAATCATCCGAATAGAATTGGTACTCCTTGATTTTTGACCCTGTGATTCTTAATCTGTCTGTAAGGATAGAAAATTGCTGTTTAAGGAGGTTTGCATGAGGCGGGTAACAAGGATTTCGAGTGTTGTATTATTTGGTTTGTTCATGAGTGTGATGGTTCCGGAAGGTCACGCCGGTTGGACCATGGATCCGGTGGATCCCGGTGCCGGTGGGTATTCCACCACGCTGATATTGGATTCACATGGACTGCCCCATATCGGGTACACGCATCTAAACGGGTTTGATTCTGAAGTGGGGTATGCTTCGTTTGATGGTTCGTTGTGGAATCTGGAGGTTGCCGGTTCCGGCGACGTCACGGATATGGTTCTGGACGTCACGGATTATCCCCATCTGGTTTATTCTTTCTGGACCGGCTCTGATTATGACGTCTATTATGCGTACAAGGATATTTCGGGCTGGCACCCGACTCTGATTCTCAGCGGTGGATACATATCATTTGTTCAACTGGCTCTGGACAACAGCGGCTACCCGCATTTTTGTTATGTGGATGGAGGCGATTTGATCCACTATTTTCGGCACAGTTCCGGTTGGACCACCGAAACAATTGCGTCAGAAGGATATATTGAACAGCGAGTGGCGTTCACTCTGGACAGCAGTGGATATGGGCACGTAATTTATGTAGCGGCGATGGGCACCCACTACATGACGTACGGGTGGCAGGATAGTGGCGGATGGCACACCACACCGTTGGATGGCCGGGCATCCCTGGAATACCCCATGATCATCGATGCCGGGAATTATCCTCATGTGTTCTATTCCGATGAGACCAGTTCGGGTGACATGATTTATACATACCGGGATGTCGGTGGCTGGCATTCCTCCACAGTAGCTGCGGGTTATGGATCATATCCGGCCATTGATCTGGATGGGTCGGGAAACCCCCATGTCTGTTACCAGGATGGAAGCACCATGGCGCTGACATACGGCTGGAACACCATCGGTTTTTGGGAATTCACATCCACCAATCCCGGTGACCATGACTGGCTCATGAGTATGAAAATCAACAGTGACGGGAATCCCTGCATCAGCTACCTTGCCGGGTTGAGCAATACCCTCATGTATGCCGCATACACCGCCGATCAGGTCCCGGTTACAGGACCATTTGGGATCATCTGTCTCCTCCTGGGAATATCCGGTATCATTATTCACCGGAAACATTAAATTTCTCAATATTGATCTGATAGTAGTTTCATTGAATTAGATAAACTAATTGATATTCTATGTATTCATCAATGTTCTTCAATTGGCTTTCAGCATGAAACTGGAATTCAATGAGATCCCACCTGATATCGCACTTGTGATACAATAACGGGACAAGTATCACCGGTAATTCTTGTCATACCGAAACCGGATTATCCTTGCAAAACCCCGAATTATCCCTCAGGATTACAAAAGAAGAAGAATGGTTGATTCAAGTTTTCCGGGGGGGAGAGAGCTGAACAGTGACCGGGTTACCGGCATCCATTGGTCCCTATAAAATTGATTCGCTGCTGGGTCGCGGTGGCATGGGGTATGTGTATCGCGGTCATCATCCGGAAACCGGCAGGGTGGTGGCTGTCAAAACCGTACGAGTCCCTCATCCCCGGCAGGCCGAGGGGATCCGCCGGGAAATTCGTGCTCTGGCCCGGATTGATCATCCCGGTGTGGTGAAAATTCTGGACGAAGGTATTCAGGATGGTCTGCCATGGTATGCCATGGAGTATCTGGAAGGCGTCTCCCTCCGGCAGTTCTGCTCGGAATTTCTGTGGGGAGGGTCCAAAATAGCCACGGCATGGGCGGAAGCTGATCTTCAGAAAGCTGTCTGGGAAAAATCGGGCAGTGGTTCCCGGTCGTCATGGTGGAACCGTATCCATGGTGCAACAATGGACGCTGAGGATATCCCGGTGCCGGAACCCGGGAGTGCCATAAAAGCGTCTCCACCCGAAAACGGTTTGGGTGATCCGGACCGGCCACCGGCTGCCGGGGGTCAACTGCAAATGGTTCTGACCATGGCAGCGCAATTGGCGAAAACCCTGGCATATCTTCACGGTAAAGGTGTCGTTCATGGCGATCTGAAACCGGACAATGTGCTGATCCGATCTGATGGTTTCCCGGTGATCATTGATTTCGGTATGGTGACGCGGATTTGGGATGAAGTCAGCCGGGAATCCCTGGACTCGGAAACAATAAAAGGGGGTACACTGATCTATATCGCACCGGAACAGATTACCGGCCAGGTTATCGATGCCCGGTCAGATCTGTATTCCTTCGGATGCATCTTATATGAACTGAGCACGGGTCGGCTTCCTTTCGATGGCAGTACCGTGTTGGAAATTGTCCGGGCACAGGTGGAACGGGAACCCGTCCTGCCGTCACTGCGATCCCGGGATATCCCGGTGGAACTGGATTCACTGATTATGAATCTCCTGGCAAAAAAACCTCGACACCGGATCGGTTATGCCGGCGATGTGGTGATGATGCTTCTGGATCTCGGGGCCGATGAGAGTGCGCTTGAGCAACTTCCGCAGCCGGATTCATACCTGTATCGATCACGGTTTGCCGGCCGCAAAAAGGAAATCAGTGAGTTGAACTCCCATCTGGACCACCTGGAAAACGGTCAGGGAAACCTCGTGCTGATTCATGGCCAATCCGGTATTGGTAAAACACGGTTTCTAATGGAACTGTTCCAGGAGGTAAAAAAACGGCGGATCTTTCTCCTGTCCGGGGAAGGACCCGGTAAAAACAGTCCGGGATTCCAGGAAACCGGGAAACACCGGCTGCCCCTTTATCCACTTCGCCGACCGCTTCAACTGATTGCAGAATACTGTCTGGAGAAGGGTCGGGACGAAACCAGTCGGGTACTGGGTATTCGGGGTAAGGTCCTGGAAATGTATGAACCATCCCTGGCACAGGCTCCCGGGCAGGATGCCCTGCCGGATCCGCCGGATCTGGCACCCAATGCCGCTCACCTTCGTTTGTATACTTATCTCGCAGAAGTCTTTGCCGCAGTTGCCGGCGCTCAAAAATGCGTTCTGATTCTCGATGATTTGCAGTGGGCAGATGAATTGACCCTGGGCTTTATCGAATTTATTCATCGGATCGGTCGACTTAAAGCAATGGGTCTGCTCATCATTGGGGCGTACCGTCCCGAGGAGATCACTCCGTCGCTTCAGCGATTGAGCCAGTCGGGCGCCCCCGTAACCATCATACTGGAAAAATTGGATAAAAAAGCGGTCGATGCCATCCTCAACGATATGCTGGTTCTTAACAAAAGCTACTCGTCTTTCGTGGACTTTTTAACGGTATTTTCAGAAGGCAACCCGTTTTTTATCTCGGAATATCTCAGGACGGCCGTGGCTGAAGGCGTGCTGTTTCGGGATAACATGGGCTACTGGCATCTTTCCGATGACACTTCACGGGCGGCATCCCGGGAAGATTTTAAGAAGATTCCCCTGCCCAATGCTCTGTCGGATCTGGTGAATCGCCGCCTGACGGTTCTTTCGGAATCCGCTATGGACGTGATCAGTGCCGCTTCGGTCATCGGTCGGGATATCCCGTCGTTGCTGTTATGGAATCTTATACCTTTCACCGATCGTATGCTGGATACCGTGGATGAACTCATCAAACGCCAGATATTGCAGGAAACCGTTCCCGGGGAGTTTCAATTCGTCCACGATAAGATTCGGGATTCGGTATATACGAAGCTCCCGGACACCCGGAGATCATATCTCCATGGAAAAACCGCTCTGGCCATGGAGATGATGTACGGTGTGGAATCCCGAGATAATTTTGCTGCTCTGGCAAAGCATTGGGAGCGGGGAGGTGGGTCAAAGAAAGCAGGGCAATACTATCTGGCGGAAGCGCGGTATCGAGAGAGCATGCATGCGCTGTCAGAGGCGGATCGGGCTTACAAAAAATACCTTGGTCTGGTCACGGAACCCGAATTGGGAAGTATCGAAGCGGCACTGGAATACGCAAAAAAAGTCCTGACAATTCAGGGCCGGCATACCGATGCGTTGGGGGTGTACCAAACCGCACAGAAAAACGCGGAAAAAATAGGGAATCTTGTTCTGGAAGCCTACTGTATTCTGGGCCAGTCCAAAATGCAGAAAACCATTGCGAACATGGAGGAATCGCGGGATCTTTGTAACCGGGCACTGGAATTGTTCCAGAATGAAGGCCATGAGTCCGGCAAAGCGGAATCTCAGGTGTGTCTGGGTGACGTCTGGTTTCAGCAGGGGCGGTTCGATGAGGCCCGGAAGATATTGGAAAACGCGCTGGAAAAGTACCAGGAACTGGGTGATCAACATGCTGTGGGAAGTGTTTATGCGAGTCTGGCGCCGATACACTGTATCCAGGGTGATATGGTCCGGGGCAGACAACTTTTCGAACAAGCCGTTGCCATCCATCAGGCATTGGGGGATCGGCAATTTGAAGGAACCTCTCTGGCTAACATCGCCAACATTCACCTGTACAAAGGTGAATACGACCAGGCCATTCGGCAATATGAAGTGGCTCTGGCTATTCTAAGGGAAATAGGCGATATTCGTAACCAGGCCATTATCCTGGGAAACATGGGGCGGGTGCGGTATTTTCAGAACCAGTTTGAAGCATCCCGGGAACTCTATCTGGAAGCCCTGGCCATTCACAGGGAAATTCAGAACCGCCGCCTGGAAGCCACGACACTGGTGAAAATGGGAAATATCCACCTCGCATGTGGCGAACCGGACATCGCGTGGCGCATGTACCGCGAAGGTCTGGAAATGCAATGCACCATCAGGGATCGTCAGAACGAAGCAGAAACACTTCTCGATATGGCCGCATTCAGGCGTCTGATTCATGCCTCCTATAACCGTGCCGAAGAAGATATTGACCATGCGGAAAATATCTTCCGGGAAATGGGCGATCAACTGGGTCTGGGTTTGAGTTATTATCAGCGGGGGTTGCTGGTTCTGGCCCAAGGGGAATCTGCCGGGGATTATTTCAGAAAAATCGGTGCTCTTATGGAGGATACCCACTCTGATTTGGAAAGCCAGTTAGGTCAGGCTTTCCAGCGACTGAAAACGGTGATTGACAGCAGGGCAACCGGGGTAGCCCTCTTCCGTGGAGAACTTCAGGAATACCTGCCCCCGGGACTTCGGAAATGGTTCGCTGAAAAGGGAATTCTGATGGATTCCAAGGCTGATAAACCAGTTGAAAACCTTCGTGGTGAACCGTAATAATCACCGGAAAAACCTGTTGTTTGTGACCTCATCGTTTCCCCGGCACGAGAATGACTTTGCCGGCCGTTTCGTTTATGAACTGGTCCGGGAACTCAGTAATCATTACCCGGTAAACGTCATTGCACCGGATGCGCCGGATACGGATCCATCATGGTCTGAGATTCCCATTACACGATTCCGTTACATGGCGTACGAACGATTCCAGACCCTGGCGTACGGATCCGGTATGGAATCCAACCTCGCCCGCGCCCCATGGCGAATGGCACAGATCCCGCTGTTTTATCGAAAGATGCTCAATACGATATCCGGTTGTGTGAACTCACACACCATCCTGATTTCCCACTGGCTGGTTCCATGCGGTTTGGCTGCCGCTTCTGTTGCACGGCGGGAAGGTATTCGTCACATCGCGGTGGCCCATGGCGGCGACGTCCACCTTCTGAACTCAATGCCATGGGGAAACCGGTTGCTGCGGAAAATTCTTGAAGGAACAGACGCCTGTCTTCCTGTTGCCCGGTATCAGCAGAAAATATTGTCGGCACTGGCCGGTTCGGAATCCTGGTCAAAAATTGTTTCCCGGGTCATTCCAATGGGATGTCATATTCCACTGCCCGGGAATCCGGCACCTCCGGAATCCTGGCGCGATCCCAACTGTTTCCGCATCCTCACCCTTGGCCGCCTGGTCGCCTTAAAGGGTACCGCGGATCTTATGGTGTCCCTGGACGGCATTCCCCGGGTGGAACTTCACATCGCTGGAGACGGTCCTCTGAGACACACCCTGGAAAATCGTGCAATGAACAGAGAGTATCCCGTTGTATTTCATGGTACGGTGGGACCGGAAAAGAAAGTGGAACTGTTCAATCATTGTGATCTTCTTGTTTGTCCGTCACGAATTTCCCGGTCCGGTCGCATGGAAGGTGTTCCAGTAACTGTTCTGGAGGGTCTGGCCCATGGATGTCCGGTGATCGCAACCGAGACCGGTGGTATTCCGGACATTATCGAAGATGGCCGGAATGGCCGGTTGGTGCCGCCGGGTGACCCGGAACAGCTTAGGCAGCTGATTCTTACGGTCATGTTTGATCACAAAATGCGGTACAAGATGAGAGAGCAAGGGATAATAACTGCCCGGGAACATACCTGGGAAAGTGTTGGAGATGCCTATCTCTCTGTGATACAAGACATTCTGGATTGAGGAATTCCTCCACCGTCTGCTGTTTGACTGGAGCCGTCATTGATGACTGAAAATAAAATACTCATGGTGACGAAGCCACTGGCGCCGCCGTGGCACGACAGCGGGAAGAATATCCCCCGTGATGTCGTCCGTTTTTCTAAAGAATTCCGGTATCGTGTGTTTACACCCCGAGCTGTGCAATCGTTCCATGAACGGGCTGACGCTGCTGCCATCTATCCCCGCCCCGGTGATTTCAGTCCCCCCATGGCCAACCAGATCAGGCTGCTTATGCAACTTCTGAAACGGGACAGATCCATCAGAGTCTTTCACTATTTTTTTACACCAAATCCGAAAACTTCCATGATCGGTAGTGTGGTCAACCGGATTAAACGGAAAATCCCATCGATTCAGACTATCTCAAGTGAACCGGCATCATACCATAATATCGGCAAACTGATTTTTTCGGATCGGGTGGTGTCCGGATCAAAAATGGTTCAGTCCAGACTGTCAAAAGCACTGAACCGGGAGGTGGACCTGGTCTATCCCGGTATTCCCGTGGAAGAATTTCCCCGGCTTTCCAACCGACGGAACGTCCGGGCGGAACACGGGATTGAAGATCGGTTTACCGTGCTGTATCCCGGTGATTTTGTCTTCTCAAAAGTAACGGATATTCTTAAAATAGCGGTAACCCAATGGGTAAAAACACATCCGGATATGACGGTGATTCTGGCTTGCCGCACAAAAACAGCGGAAGATCGGGATGCCGCCGAAGATTTGAAATCACATTTCCGACCCCTGGGCGGTGCCGTGCGATTTCTTGGGGAAGTGGAAAACATGACCGCTTTGCTTCAAGCAGTGGATCTGGTCATTTTCCCCGTAAAATCCCTCTATGCAAAAATGGATATTCCTCTCGTTCTCCTGGAAGCCATGGCGGTAGGAGCGCCGGTTCTTGTCAGTGATTTGCCGTCTCTCAGGGAAATGATTACATCGGACGAAGGACTCATTGTTCCTGCTGGAGATGCCGAAATCCTGATTCGTACGGTCTCTGAAATTTACAAAAATAGTGAGCGTCTGGAGTTATTGACTGCTGCTGCCGGGAAACGTGTCCGGCGGGATTTTCATGCAGCTGTCATGGCTTCAAATTATGAACGCATCTACCATGAGATGGTAAAGGCTTGAAGTATGATTGATAACCGAAAATACTATGATTCATTTTCTCAAACCTATAATACACCCCGAGACCGAGGGTATCATGCTCTCATTGATGATCTTGAGCTGAATGCGGTTTCGCCGTACTGCCGGGCCGGCCGAATTCTCGAAGCCGGATGCGGCAGCGGCCTTGTGCTGGATCGTCTTGCGGGAATCGCTTCGGAGGTTTACGGTGTGGATATCTCCGCGGGAATGCTATCTCATGCCCGGGAAAAAGGATTGGCCGTATCCCATGGAAACCTGCTCCACCTTCCGTTTAACGACAATGAATTTGATGCAGTGGTTTCCTTTAAAGTGCTGGCTCATGTGGAACCCATTCGGGACGCGGTGACCGAGATGGTCCGGGTGGTGAAACCCGGTGGATTTCTGGCACTGGAATTTTACAATCCCCGGAGTTTCCGCGGACTTATCAAAACCCTGAAACCCGCATCAAAAACTTCCAAAAAATTCACCGATGAAGATATTATCACCCGGTATGACACTCCAGACCGTATCCGGTCGTATCTGCCGGATAATGTGGATTTTATCGGGTTCAGAGGTGTCCGTGTGTTTACGCCTTTTGCCGGGATTCATAAAATCCCCGTCATCTCATCTCTGTTCAGAACGCTGGATTTTGCCGCGATCGAATCACCCCTGGCATCATTGGGCGGTTTTCTCATCGCCGTCATGCGGAAACAGTAGCACACACCGTAGCCCGTAGCTCCATTCACACCGGCAGACTGGAAAGTCCGCCCTACTATGTTTTCCGTGAAAATGTTCTCAGAACATTCCGGATATCGTTCATTCCAAGTTCAGCGGTGATGAAGATCACGATGAAATAAGCAATGATCACGGCAGCGGATCCGCCGATAATCCTGAAAAAACCCGTAAAAGGCATCAAAGTACCCGTATAATAGCCGACTCCTCCGGCGATGATGGATCTAACCCCTGTGGAGACGGGAATAAAGGAGCCGAATTTCCGATACAGATAGATACCGGTCAGGATCAAACCCACGGTCCAGCCAAGGGATGAGGCCATTGCAGCGCCGGTGATGGAATATCGGGGAATGAGAATCAGGCAGGCGCCGGCATCCACAAGCAGTGCCAGGGCTGTAATTATTATGGATACTTTCGGATTTCCGCTACCGGTGATGATCGTAACGGCAATAAACATAAGCGCAAATATGGCTTCTCCCACCGGCAGAATACTCAATGCTCCGGCTCCGGCGGCATATGCGTCCGGATAGACAAATGTCAGAAATGTTTCCGGCATGGAAGCAAAAATTACGGCTATCGGCATGACAAAGATCAAAGTCATTCTCAAGGTGGTCCGGATATAAGTTTTGGTTTGTTCCAGATCATCCTCAAACGTCGATTTTGATACCAGAGGAAATATCACAAGACTGACGGCTACCACCAGGGTGTAGGGAATTCGTGCAAACGTCTGAACAGCAGTATAATATCCGGCATGAATCGATGCCACATCGGTCTCCAACAGGGATTTTACCATGAACAGATCGATATTGATTAAGAGGTTTATGAGAAATGTGATGAGCATCACCCAGATCTCAAACGAGAGCAGTGTTTTTACCGGAAATGCTTCGCGAATTTCGGTTACCTGATGCCGTGCGATCAGTATCAGAGAGATACCCAGAATGATACCGGCAGCCAGTGAGAACCCGGAGATAGCGCCGATAATGCCGAATCCCAGAGATGCCATGGTCAGAATCCCCGCGGTTTTCAAAGTGGCAAAAGTAATATCCAAACCGGCTTGATGGGTAAACATTTTCCGGCCGTTGAGAGAGCCGACAGAGACTGCATAAAACGAATAAAACAGTGGGACGAACGCGCCGCAACGAATGGCGGATGTCAGGGACAGATCATTGAAAAACCGGGCGAACAGCGGTGCTCCCAGAAGCAAAATCAGAAAGATCGAACCACCGATCACCGCCTGTATCCGATTGGCGGCCCGTCTAATGGGGCGTTCCAGGTTTTCCCGTTCGGA
>SWBX01003576.1_pt1 | contig 14226 bp, 16 predicted proteins | sample 4693051 | NCBI WGS metagenome assembly SWBX01 (sample SAMN10267272, study PRJNA491770) | bioreactor metagenome | isolation source: DHS bioreactor inoculated with marine | place: Japan: Omine Ridge, Nankai Trough | reverse complement strand
CGCTGCCCGGTTCAAAACGAAGGCAGTACCCGCAGATAGAAGGTCTTCAGATAGGCGGTCTCCGGGATCGCCGGATGTATCGGGTGATCCATCCCTTGCTGTCCCTGCTCCAGTAGTTGCAGGGAGCGGTCGGTGTGACGCCCCGCCTGCTGCACTAACTGTAGCAGCCCCTCTTGCGACATATGGTGAGAACAGGAGGAGGTAATCAGGATGCCATCCTTGGACAGCAACTGCATCGCCGCCTGATTCAGACGCATATAGGCCATAGTCCCTTCCTTCATATCCTTGCGGCGTTTGATAAAGGCCGGCGGGTCCAGAATAATCACATCAAAATGTGCATTCTCACTACGCAGATCGCGCAGACAATCGAAGGCGTTTGCGCGCCGGGTGCTTACCCTGTCAGAAAGGCCATTGAGGGCCGCGTTGGCCTCCACCATCTCCAGGGCACTGGCCGAGGTATCCACACAGACCACCTCTTTTGCCCCCATTGCGGCCGCCTGCACCCCCCAGGCCCCAACATAACTACACACATCCAACACCCGTCCGCCCTGGATATATTTAGCCATGCGTGCACGGTTATTCGCCTGATCAAAAAACCAACCGGTCTTCTGTCCCTCCTGGGCTTGGACCTGAAACTTAAGCCCACCCTCTTCCAGGGTAAGCAGCTCCGGCATCTTGCCCGATGCCAACTCAATATACTGATCCAGACCCTCCAACTCCCGTATCGAACTATCGTTGCGCCACAGTATTCCAGTCGGTTTGAGCACCTTCTCGATAGCGGCAACCACCTCCGCCTTCATCTGCTCCATCCCGGCGGTGGTGAGCTGCACCACTATCAGGTCGCCATAGCGATCCACCACCAGCCCCGGCAGACCATCGGTCTCTCCGAACACCAGACGGTAATAGGGCTTGGCATAGAGGCGCTCGCGTAAGGCCAGCGCAATCTTCAGACGATGCACCAGCAAAGAGCCAGTCAGGGGATGATCACGATCCCGGCTTACCAGGCGTGCACAGATAAGTGAGTTAGGGTTTACATACCCGGAACCCAGCCACTTATCCTGGTGATTAAGGATATCCACCGCCTGCCCCGGCTGCATATCCTTGAGCGGCGTGGCCTTGGTATCCACCTCGTTGCTGTAGATCCAGCAGTGACCCGAGCGGAGGCGACGATCCTGGTTTTTTTTCAAGCGCAGTTGGACGGTGTTCATCTTATGGTTACCTGTATTAAATCTCTACCGCATCTGCATGCTGGAGCATAGATGCCAAAGAGTAGAAGAAAATCTAACGCTTGATCTTACTGAACTTTGAGCCTTCCAGAGTCAGGTTGTACATCAGACCCTTGTTACCGAAGATAAAGGCAACCACCGGATCGTTAATCTCCACGCTATTTACATCCTCACCCACACCCCACTTGATCAGGGCAACGGAACCATCCACCCCAGCCTTCCAGCCATCGCTGTTACGGAAGGAGTTCAGCGCCTGTTTACTCAAAAACACCAACACCACTGACTTGGACTGAGCTCCCATCTGAAACCCTATGGAGGCCCCGGCAGTACTGTAATAGCTCACCGTTTTTCCCCCAACCCGCAGGGCGCCCTCACCATACTCCCCACCCACTACCAGCCCGACCTTGAGGACGTTTGGAAACACCAGGACACCCTCGGCCTTGTTTAGGAACTGAGCGCCTCCGTTCACCTCTTTTTTGAAACGCTGGAGCGTGGCATCCACCCCGATATTGATCTCAGTAGCCGAATTTGCTACAGCTGGTTCAGAAATAGAGACCCCCGTCAGGATGATCAGGGTAGAAACAACCATCATGGCCACACTCGTTTTAAGTTGATTCACTTTCATTAGATTATTCCTCAAGTTCAATAGCGGTCACCGGATAATAGACAGGATACAGGTCAAGCCTTAGGACCAACGCTTCTCGGCTTCGGAGTCGCCATGCCGGGCATCCACCCAGCGCTCACCGTCTGGCGTATTCTCTTTTTTCCAGAATGGCGCCCTGGTCTTCAAGTAATCTATCACAAACTCGCAGGCCTGAAAGGCCTCGCCCCGATGGGCGCTGGCAACGGCTACCAATACGATAGGATCCAATGGTTTCAGCTCGCCCACCCGATGGATCACCCGGATACCCAGCAGATCCCAGCGCCGGTCCGCCTCAGCCACGATCTGCTCCAGCGCCTTTTCGGTCATGCCGGGGTAGTGCTCCAGGGTCATGCTACTGACCTCGTCACCTGCGTTGATGTCACGCATCTGTCCGATAAAGGTGACCACCGCACCGATGGCCGGGTTGGCGTTGCACATCTCTTCCTGGATAGCGGCACTATCGAAGGCTTCTTTCTGGATACGGATCTGGTTCATGTTACTTACTCGTTAAGGGGTCAGAGCCCTTTTTTGTTTTTTATTGCCCTAAAAACTCTAGTAAAAATCGCTACAAAAAGGGCTCTGACCCGAATGCTACTTACTTAAGCTAAATATCTCTATTCAAGCACCTTGTTTGTCATTCCGGCGAAGGCCGGAATCCAGAGAAGCAACCACCATTGGTGGATATGGATCCCGGCCTTCGCCGGGATGACGGTGATTTTGAGCTTAAGTAAGTGCCATTCGGCTCTGCCCCCTTAACGAACGCTCTAACCACCGGTAACGGGAGGGAAAAATGCCACTTCATCACCATCCTTGATTACGCTCTCAGCCTCGGCCACTTCCTGGTTCACCGCCATCAGCACCGTCTGATCACCGTCGAAGATCTCCACCCACTCCCCACCGCGCCGCTTCAATAGCTCCATAATAGCAGCCATATTCGGCAGCTCGGGACCGGCTGTCAACTCCAGCATCTCGGTGTCCAGTTGCTCACGCAGCCGGGCAAAAAACATAACCTTGATCATTATATCAACTCACTAAAAGGCAGAAACTCAACCATATCACCTTTGGACAACAGCTGGTTTTCACGGATCACCGCCAGGCCATTGGCCCATGTCAGAGAGCTCAACACCCCAGATGATCGATTGGCAAACAGAGATACCCTGGCCTGACCATGCTCATCCAGATCAAGACGGGCGCGGGCAAACTCACGGCGTTTATCCTGCTTGGACCGGGCAAAGTTGGTCGGGGCCCTGATCGGGGTTGGCAGCAGATCGTCGGTTACACCCTGGCGTTTAAGGATGAAGGGACGGGCAAAGATGCAGAAGGTGATAAACATAGAGACCGGATTTCCCGGCGTTCCGATAAACGGGGTGTCGCCGATGTGGCCAAAGGCCAGAGGCTTGCCAGGGCGAATGGCGATCTTCCACAGATCCAAGTTTCCGAGCCTCTCCACCGCCGGTTTTACGTGATCCTCCTCACCCACCGACACCCCGCCGGAGGCCAGCACCAGATCGGCCTGAGCGGCGCCCGACTCCAGGGCCGCACAGGTCGCATCGAAGGTGTCTTCCACCGTACCCAGATTGATCACCTCACAACCCAGCGACTGCAACAGCCCGGCGAGGGTGAACTGATTGGAGTTGAAGATCTGACCGGGGCCCAGGGTTCCACCCGGCGACACCAACTCGTCACCCGAGGAGAACAGTGCAACCTTGAGGCGGCGGTAGACCGGGATCTGTGCGATACCGACTGATGCGGCCAGACCAAGATGCTGCGGCCCCAACCTGGTGCCAGGCTGCAAGATCTCCCGCCCCGCCTTGGAATCCTCCCCCGCCTTGCGCACATTGGCCCCGGCAGTCGGTAGTTCTGTAATGATTACCGCATCACCCTCTAACCGACACACCTCCTGGATGACCACGGTGTCAGCCCCCGGTGGAATAGGCGCGCCGGTAAAGATACGGGCAGCGGTTCCCGGCTTGAGCTGTTCGCCTGCGGCGCCAGCGGGGATGCGCTGGGATACGGGCAGGGATACATCTGCGTCAGTGAGATCAGCGGAATTAACCGCGTAGCCGTCCATCGCGCTGTTGTCCCAGGGTGGCACATCTACTTGACTGGAAAGCGGTTCGGCCAGGACTCGTCCCAGCGCTTCGGAGATCCCCACGCGCTCAACGCCGCTAACTGCCTTGGCATGGGACAGCATTAAAGCGTGGGCTTGCTCGATTGTCTTCAGAGAACCCGGGGTGGCGACACTTGAACAACCACATTCACTCATAATCTTTCCCTTACAGTGTTAAGGGGTCAGAGCCCTTTTTATAAACGCTTCCTGGAATTGCAACCGGAACAAAAGATAAAAAGGGCTCTGACCCGAATGCTACTTACTTAAGCTAAATATCTCTATTCAAGCACCTTGTTTGTCATTCCGGCGAAGGCCGGAATCCAGAGAAGCAACCACCATTGGTGGATATGGATCCCGGCCTTCGCCGGGATGACGGTGATTTTGAGCTTAAGTAAGTGCCATTCGGCTCTGACCCCTTAACACTAGGCCCGAAACATCTGGGCAAAGTTACAGGGTTTGGTACGGTGATCCAACTGCCCGCTCAGTATCTCATCCCAACCGGTGCGGCAGGCGCCGGTTGACCCTGGCAGACAGAACACCAGGGTCTTGTTGCTGAGACCGGCAATGGCGCGGGACTGGATGGCAGAGTGTCCAATATCCTTCAGAGAGACGCTGCGGAATAGTTCACCAAACCCCTCGATCGGTTTTTCCAGCAGAGGCGCAACCGCCTCCGGGGTGCTGTCACGCCCGGTGATGCCGGTTCCGCCAGTGCTGATGATCACATGCACCTGGGGATCGGCAATCCAGCGCGAGAAGATGGCGCGCATCTGATAGACATCGTCTTTGACTATAGCCTTCTCCACCACATGGTGACCATCGGCCAACGCGCCTTGTTGCAGCAGCTTGCCGGAGTTGTCCGTCTCCTCGGTACGGCTGTCGGAGACGGTCAATACCGCAATGTTTAACGGCACAAAGCCGACGTCGTCAAAATGTCCTGTCATGGCGATACCTAAGCAAGGGAGATTCCAAACTCTTGGTTAAACCGCTGATCGAATTCATCGCGGGTAAAGCGGTGATTCTGGGTGCCGGCCTGCTCTATCTTGATGGCCCCCATCAATGCCGCGATGCGGCCGGTCAACTCCCAATCCATATCATGCATCAACCCGTACAGCAGCCCGGAACGATAGGCGTCACCGCAGCCAGTAGGATCTTCCAGAGTGGCGGCCTGAGCCGTTGGTATCTCATAGGTCTTGTTACGGGTGTAGATGCTGGAACCTTCGCCACCCCGGGTTACGATCACCGCATCCACCATCTGCGCCAGTTGTTCCAGGGTTTTGCCGGTGCGCTCCTGCATCAGCTTGGCCTCGTAGTCATTGAAGGCCAACCACTGCGCCTGTTCAGCAAAGCGCAGCAGCTCTTCTCCACCAAACATCGGCATGCCCTGGCCGGGATCGAACATGAATGGGATGCCCGCCCGGGCAAACTGTTCGGCATGTTGCAGCATGCCGTCACGACCATCCGGTGATACCAGACCTATGGTGCAGCCGTCGGCGTCACTGATCTTGTTCTCATGGGCGAAGTTCATGGCACCGGGATGAAACGCGGTGATCTGATTGTCGTCCTGGTCTGTGGTGATGTAGGCCTGGGCGGTGTACTGGCCATCGATCTGACGGATATGCTCACGACTGATACCGCACTGGTCCATCCAATCGGCGTAGGGTTTGAAGTCTGTCCCCACGGTGCCCATGGGCTTGCCTTCCCCCCCCAGCAGATCCAGGTTATAGGCGATGTTACCGGCACAACCGCCGAACTCACGCCGCATATCCGGTACCAAAAAGGATACATTCAGGATGTGTACCTGCTCGGGCAGGATATGATTCTTGAACTGGTCATGAAAGACCATGATGGTGTCGTAGGCAAAGGAGCCACAGATGATTGCTGACATGTCGTATCCAGTTATAAATAAAATACAGATACTACATCAAACAGCTGTTTGACCCCAGCACGAGGGCCATCTATCTAGGGATAGATTGAATCCAGGCTAGGAGGCTGTCGGGTTTATCCGTTTGAAGCGAAAATCACTGGTGGCGAATCAAATCAGTTTATCGGATGAGGCGAATAGTGGGCCTATTTAACGAATTCGATAAGCTGATTTGATCGCCATCCAGGGATTTGCAGCCAAACAGCGTTAAACCCGACAGCCTCCTAGAGGACGCGTGGGGCCAGTATCAACAGCCAGACCAGCGCTGCCATGGCGATGCTGAGAAACACGGCGGCAGAGCCAATATCCTTGGCACGCCCGGAGAGTTCATGTCGCTCCGACCCAATGCGGTCCACCACCGCTTCAACTGCTGAATTGAGCAGCTCCACCAGCGGCACCAGCAGCAGACTGAACAGCAACAAGGCACGTTCCACCCCATCGTTTCCCAACCACAATCCCATGGGGATCAACGGAATCAGGGCATAGACCTCCTGTCGCAGGGCCTGCTCGTGCTTAAAACAGGCACGAAACCCCGCTATGGAGAAACCCCAGGCGTTGATGATTCTCTGTAATCCAAGCTGTCCTTGATCAGCCATTATCCTAGATTCCTCAGTTAACCGCTCGATTTGTTTACTTAATATACTGATTTTATGAAAATTTTCTTCGATACGACACTTCACCTGCCAGGTGAAATACGCTACGCAGCGGATTGCACACCTGCGGCGGCACATAGCTGCGTTGCAACTCCTCGGAATAGAACAACTATTCTACGTCGTTGCGCCTTGCTCTGTACCCCCGCAGGCGCACCCTCCACCGCGTCTAACTGAGGATTCTAGGATTATTCTGTCTCCGGTTTCCAGGCCAGATCCGGCTCACGTGCAGCACGCACGTCATCCAGGCGTTTCACCGGCAAGGTGTGCGGGGCGCCCCTCACCAGATCCGGGTCGGACTCGGCCTCCTCCTCAATGGTGATCAGGGCCTCGATAAACGAGTCTAGGGTATCCTTGTCTTCGGTTTCCGTGGGCTCTATCAGGAGACACTCCGGCACCAGCAGCGGAAAGTATGTAGTCGGGGCGTGGAAGCCATAATCCAGCAGCCGCTTGGCGTAGTCCATGGTATTTACCCCCAGCGCACGGGCCTCGCGACGCAGGGTGATGATGAATTCATGGGTGGCGCGCCGATCGGGATAGGCCGCCTCGAACCCGGCCTTCTGTAGCCGCTTGAGCATGTAATTGGCGTTCAGGGTAGAGTACTCCGCCACCCGCGCCATACCGTCCCGTCCAACCATCCGGGCATAGACGTAGGCCCGCAACAATATACCTGCATTACCGGCAAAGGCGGAGAGACGACCGATGCTGTCCGGACGATCCCGTTCCGTCAACCAGCGATACCAGTCACCATCCCTCTGTACCATAGGCACCGGCAGATATGGCTCCAGGCGCGCGCTAACGCCTACCGGACCGGCGCCGGGGCCACCGCCGCCATGGGGGGTAGAGAAGGTCTTGTGCAGGTTTATATGGATCACATCGAAGCCCATATCACCCGGCCTTACCTTGCCCAGGATGGCGTTGAGATTGGCGCCGTCATAGTAGAGCAGTCCACCGACCTGATGTACCAGTCCGGCAATCTCCTTGATGCGCCGGTCGAATACGCCCAGGGTGGATGGATTGGTCAACATGATGCCGGCGGTCTGAGGACCAATGGTCTGCTTCAACTGATCTATATCGATATCGCCTTCCGGGCCGGTGGGGATCTCCCGCACCTGGTAACCACACATCACGGCCGAAGCCGGATTGGTGCCGTGGGCGGCATCCGGGACCAGGATCTCACTCCTTGCGCTATCACCCTGGGCATCGTGGTAGGCCCGGATCATGGCAACACCGGCAAACTCCCCCTGGGAACCGGCAGCCGGGGTAAGAGAGACCGCGCGCATCCCGGTCACCTCCTTCAGCGTCTCCTGTAGATCATACATACAGGCCAAAAAGCCCTGGCTATGATTTTCCGGCGCCTCCGGGTGGCGGCTGAGAAACCCCGGCAGCATAGAGAGACTGTTACAAGCGCGCGGGTTGTACTTCATGGTGCAGGAGCCGAGCGGGTAGAAATGGGTGTCGATGGAGAAGTTCTTTTGGGACAGGCGGGTATAGTGGCGCACCACCTGCATCTCGGACACCTCTGGCAACGCTGGCCTGGACTTGCGTCGAAAACCCTGCGGGATCGAGACCTGATCACACTGGTGCAACGGTGCCTGTGCCGACGAACGGCGGCCCTGTTTGGATTGTTCCTGGATTAACACTAAACCTCTCTCCCCAACCTAATCAGCTCACGGCACCACATGGCTTCTGGCTCCGCATCTGAACCACCCGCTCCAGTTTATCGGCATATCTCTGCATCTCCGCCTGAGTACGTTTCTCGGTGGCACATATCAGTAGTGCATCGCCCAGTTCCGGGTAGTCGTTTGACAGATCAAACCCACCCTGAATATTGTGCGCCGACAGGGTATGCAGAACATCCTTGACCGGCAGTGGAACACGCACTGCCCGCTCATGAAATACCGGCCGATCAAACAGGGAATCCACGCCCGGTATCCCGGTCAACATCTCGGTAAGGGAGGAGGTATTGGCGTTACAACTAGCCGCTACCCGCTCCAGACCCTCGCCACCCAGAAGTGCCATGTGGATGGTAGCCGAGCTGACCATCAAACCCTGGTTGGTGCAGATGTTGGAGGTAGCCTTGGAGCGCCGGATATGTTGCTCCCGCGCCTGCAAGGTCAGGGTAAAACCCGGCTTGTCGTCCAGGTCCAGGGTTCGTCCCACGATCCGACCGGGCATCTGCCGCACATGGGCCTGACGGCAGCAGAGGAAGCCGAAGTATGGTCCACCGGATGAGAGCGGCGCCCCCAAGGGCTGGCCTTCGCCACAACAGATATCGACGCCGTCACTGCCCCACTCTCCAGGCGGCTGTAACAGGGCCAGGGCCACTGGATTTACCACGGCGATGGTGAGCGCTTTGTTGGCATGGGCCCAATCGGTCAGGGCATCCACCTGTTCCAGTACGCCGAAAAAATTGGGCTGAGGGATGACCAAAGCGGCAATATCCTCACCGGCAAACTGCTCCAGGACCGCCGGATCGGTGTGGCCACCCTTGAGATCAAACGCTAGCTCTACCAGCTCTATGCCCTGATTTCTGACGATATTATGCGCCACACGGCGATAGGCCGGATGCAGGCTGCGCGGCACCAGCACCCGCTTGCTCTTGGATTTGCGATTGACCCGCACCGCCATCAGGATCGCCTCGGCCAGAGCCGATGCGCCGTCATAGAGGGAGGCATTGGATACATCCATGGCGGTCAACGCCGTCATCATGGATTGATACTCATACAACAGTTGCAGCGTACCCTGGCTCGCCTCGGCCTGATACGGGGTGTAGGCGGTATAGAACTCACCGCGCCCGACGATCTGCCACACCGCCGCAGGGATATGGTGATCATAGGCACCGGCACCGATAAAACAGAGCGGCTGGCCGTCGGCCCGGGCCCGCTCCTCCATCAGCTGAGCCACCTCCATCTCGGACATGGCATCGGGTACGTTCTTCACTCCTTCAAAACGTAGCTCCGCTGGTATCTCATCAAACAGATCTTCGATACTGGAGACACCGATGGTCTCCAGCATCTGCTGGATCTCTTCTTCTGTGTGGGGAATGAATGGCATGTTGTTCTAATCTGTTCCAGCTGGCTTAATGCTCTTCGGCGGCAGCCACTGCCGAGTAACCATCCGCATCCAGAAGATTATTCAATTCAGACGCATCCGACATCTTTACCTTGAACAACCAGCCATCACCAAAGGCGTTCTCATTGACCATCTCCGGACTGTCAGCCAAGACCGAATTCACCGCAACGACTTCGCCCGAGACCGGGCTGTAGATATCGGAAGCGGCCTTTACCGATTCCACCACGGCGCAGTCGGCTCCCGCCTCGACGCTATCACCCTGTTCTGGCAGATCCACAAACACCAGATCCCCCAGCTGCCCTTGGGCGTGGTCGGTAATACCTACGGTGACGGTGCCGTCCCCCTCATCCCGAGCCCACTCATGGCTCTTGGCGTATTTCAATTCAGTCGGTAGATTGCTCATATTCGTTCAGCTCCCTTTATAGGCAGTTGTTAATTAAATCTTGATCTCTCCATTGCGCACAAAGGGCGGCTTTACCACCCGAACCGCAAGACGCTTACCACGCAGATCCACTTCACAGCTATAGTCACCACTCCTACGAATACGCGCCAGGGCAATGGATTTTTCCAGAGTGGGAGCAAAACCGCCGGAGGTAATCTCCCCTATCTCGGCATCGCCGAAAAACACCTTGAGATGGTCACGCAATACACCACGCCCTTCCAGAACCAGGCCCACGAACTGTAGATTGTCGTCCTTATTGCGTTGGGCCTCAAGTACCTGGCGCCCGATAAATTCTCGTTCCTGTGGCTCCCAGGCAATGGTCCAGGCCAGCCCCGACTCCAGGGGTGAGGTTGACTCATCCATATCGTGGCCGTACAGATTCATCCCCGCTTCCAGCCGCAGAGTATCGCGCGCACCCAGACCGCAAGGCGCAACTCCGGCTGCGGCCAGGGCCTTCCAGAACTGACTGGCTTCTGCGGCAGGCATGGATATCTCAAACCCGTCCTCACCGGTATAACCGGTACGGGCAACCAGCCAGTCGCTATCCTCTGCCGCGAAAAATGGCTTTAACTCAGCAGCTGGATCTTGCAACCCTTGCGGCAACAATGGCCTTGTCAGATCACGCGCCTGTGGACCCTGGACTGCTATCATGGCCAGATCACGCCGCACCTCGATCTTCACCTCATAGCCATGGGCCTGCTGCTCCATCCAGGCCAGATCTTTCTCTGCGCTACCGGCATTGACCACCATGCGATAGCGCGCCGGCGCCATGAAGTAGACGATCAGGTCATCAATGACACCGCCACCGGAACTCAACATGCAGCTGTACAGCGCCTTGCCCTGCTGCTTGAGTCTGGCCACATCGTTTGCCAACAGCCTGCGTAGGAAATCCTCACTGCCCACACCAGAGATATCCAGAGCCAGCATATGGGATACATCAAACATCCCGGCACCTTGGCGCACTGCATGGTGCTCCTTGAGTTGCGAACCATAATGCAGCGGCATGTCCCAACCACCAAAGGGGACCATGCGTGCGCCCATCGCATTATGCACATCAAATAAAGCCGTCTTTAAACCCATTATTCTGTTCCGTGTAGCAGGTTTTATGTTGCGGGACTCATCGCCCAAATTTTTTGGAATAATTCCTCGGTTGGAGCAAACGCTTGCTGGCCTAACCGGTCATCAGGGCTTCGATCTCGGCCACCGTCTTAGGGGCGTCCTTACTTAATACATCACAGCCATCCTTGGTGACCACCACATCGTCTTCAATCCGAATGCCGATATCCCACCATTTTTTGGCCACGCCTTTGCTCCCAGCGGGGATGTAGATCCCAGGCTCTATGGTAAGAACCATACCCGGCTCCAGCAGTCTGGATTCACCATCAACCTTATAATCCCCCACATCGTGTACGTCCATCCCCAGCCAGTGTCCGGTACGGTGGATGTAGAACTCCTTGTAGGCCTGTTTTTTCAGCAGTGTGGTGATACGCCCTTTGAGCAATCCAAGTTCCATCAGACCCTTGGTCACCACCCTGACCGCCGCTTCGTGCGGATCATTCCAGTGGTTACCTGGCCTTACTTTGTTTATGGCCGCTTCCTGCGCCTTGAGTACCAGCTGGTAAATTGTTTTTTGTGGCTGGCTAAATACCCCATTGACTGGGAAGGTCCGGGTAATATCGGAGGCATAGTAGTTGAACTCACAACCGGCATCTACCAGCAGCAGGGTGCCGTCCTGCAGCTCGGCATCATTATCAATGTAGTGCAACACACAGCCGTTTCTGCCACCCCCAAAGATAGCCGGGTAGGCCTGATGCCGCGCTCCTCTGCTGGAACACTCATGGATGAATTCCGCCTCCAGTTGATACTCCTTCATTCCAGGCCGACAGCTGCGCATTACCCGCTTATGGGCCTGGGCGGATATCTTGGCGGCGGTACGCATCTGAGAAATCTCAGAACGACCTTTGTAGAGGCGCATGTCGTGCAGGTAATGATCCAGGGCGATAAATTCCAGTGGCCCGTGCACCCCTGATCTGGAGTTGCTGCGGATCTGACTTATCCATTCAGACATAAGTTTATCCTGGGCAGGGTTGCAGCCCATGGCGTAGAATACCCGCTCACACTGCTCCAGCATGCGCGGCAGGATTTCATCCAGATCCCCGATGGGGAAAGCATCGTCGGCGCCATAGTTCTCTATCGCGCCTTCATGCCCGGCACGCGCCCCATCCCAACGCTCTTTCTCGGCATCCCTATCTCTACAGAACAGCACGTACTCGGCATGACTGCGTCCAGGTATCAGGACAGCCACCGCCTCCGGCTCCGGGAATCCGGTAATGTAATAAAAGTCACTATCCGGTCGATAGCGATATTCAACATCCCTGTTTCTTTTTACCACCGGCGCGGTAGGTAGTATTGCAATACTGTTTTCACCCATCATGCGCATGAGCTGACGCCGTCGTCGGATAAATTCCTTATTGGTCATTCCCTGGATTGTTCCTGCTGTTCAAGGGCCATCTCTTCATGTACCAACATTGCCGCAACCCAAAGAAATTCAGTCAGCTCGGTTAGTGCCACCTCTTCCTCTTCATCCCCCGAGATGTCATCCACATCCATACTACCAATCTCTGCCAGATCATTTAGTGCCTCCTTGACCTGGCCTGGTAGACCAGCTTCGCTGGCGGCTGCAACCAGACCAACCCCGTAGAGAAAGCCATCACACCAATCACGCACCGCAACACCCCTCTGTTGCAGTGGCGCATCATCATCCGGTAGTAGTAGCGGAAATCCGAAGTCTTCCCCATCAATACTGGCATATATCGCCTGGGCCAGATCGTCCATGGCAGTCTGGCATGCATCAATCGCCGGGTCTCCCTGGCGCTCTAACGAAAACCATTCACCGGACAGATGTTGCCGAATATTAGTCTCACCGCCACAGATCAGGCCACTCAGCATACCGTGTGCCCCTGATGCGCTAGAGTCTACCCCTGCATCGGCAAGGCACTGGCCCACATACTCATAATCAACCTGCATGGAAATCCTTTGTTCAGAACTGTTTGATCAATGAAAAACAGCAAAAAATGGATGATAGCACGGGCTCTCAATTTAGATGTATTTGGATCGAATTCAAACTCTCATTATCTTCTTTCACAACACAATAAAAAACATACAATACAAAGGCGAAATATCCATTATACTGCATTACAGTAAGGCCTTTACCGTTGACCCAACAACTTACGCACTCTATATTGGAACCCATGAGCGACCTAGATATCAACATAACCGAAGACGACCTGGAAAGACTGGAAGCGAGAGTTGATGAACTCATACAGGCGAACAGTCGTTTACGCGATGAGAACAGCTCACTCTTGACCACACAGGAGAGCCTGGTAACCGAACGCGCCGAGCTGATCGAGAAGACAGAATTGGCCAAGAACCGGGTTGAGGCAATGATCAGCAGACTCAAATCCATGGAAGCTGGATCGTGAGTGAGAAGCCAATTCCTGTCAGCGTGTATATCCTCGATAAGGAGTACCTTATCGCCTGCCTGCCAGAAGAAAGAGATAAACTGCTGGAAAGCTCGCGCCACCTGGATGTAAAGATGCGTGAGATCCGTGATAGCGGCAAGATAATAGGCATAGAAAGAATCGCGGTTATGGCGGCATTGAATATCTCACACGATCTACTAGACCAGCGGACAAGCTTGATCTCCGGCGATATCGCCGCCAGCAGACGCTTCCTGAGATTGCAGGACAAGATCGAAACTGCCCTCTCTTCAAATAAACAACTGGAATTTTAGTCGAAAAGGGTCTAGCTTTAAACATAGACACATCATCAGCACAACATCGATGATGTAAGACCGGGTTACGGACATTCCCTGTTATGTACGCCAGCAGATCGGGTATTTTCTTGAGCCTACTTAATACCCAGGGGACTGAATGCTGAAGCCAGTGTGCAAATCCACCCCCGAGTGGAGAGCCTTAGGCGGAACTGCTGCCCCCACTTGAACCTACTGGTTCAAGAACGATGATACGTAGCGGCATTAACGGGGAATGTCTTCTTAATTACCGGATTTTCCAGCCTTGCAAGACCAAAAACAAGTTCGACGCAACATACGCGCGCAAAGACGCGCCCTAGCCGCAACAGACCAACGCAATCACAGCCT
>SWBX01000155.1_pt1 | contig 14289 bp, 14 predicted proteins | sample 4693051 | NCBI WGS metagenome assembly SWBX01 (sample SAMN10267272, study PRJNA491770) | bioreactor metagenome | isolation source: DHS bioreactor inoculated with marine | place: Japan: Omine Ridge, Nankai Trough | reverse complement strand
GCCAGAACAACCGTAATATTCAGGTCGGTTCCATCGGTGTCCAGAATTACTTTCACCACATCTTTCCCCGGATGGTCACCGTCATTCACATCCCCGGCGGCATCCTCCAGAACTACAGAATGTTTGGCTGTCCGAATTTCCTGGGCCAACATGCCCGGAACCATCACAAGCAATACACACACAATAAAAAAATTGATTCGTTTCATTATCTGCCGCGGTTATATCGTTTGCTTTGCCGGCGGCCGGCTGTGTTTCCGGGGCGGCCGAAGTTGCCTCTGGGGCGTCTGTTCCGGTTTTCATCACCGCTGTTTCGACCGAAATTCATCGGAGCGGACATGCTGGACTGCATCGCCTCGTCACTATGATAGGCATGTCTTTTATCGACGGGAACCGGTTTTCTCAACAGCCGTTCTATTTCCCGCAGGTAGGCCTTTTCTTCAGCGCAGCAAAAGGAAATGGCGTCCCCGCCGGCGCCTGCCCGGGCGGTGCGTCCGATGCGGTGCACATAGGTTTCAGCCTCCACGGGAAGATCGTAGTTGATCACGTGGGTGATGTCGTCCACATCCAATCCCCGGGCTGCCACATCGGTGGCGACCAGCACCCGTAAATGACCCCGTTTGAAATCGTCCAATGCCCGGGTGCGCGCGGCCTGGCTCTTATTGCCGTGGATCGCCGCACTCATAATACCGGCCGCACCCAATTTTTTCACCACCCGGTTGGCGGCGTGCTTCATCTGGGTGAAGACCAGGGCTTTACTGATCAGGGGATCGTTTAACAGGGAGACCAGCAGGGCGTCTTTGCTCTTTTTGCCCACAAAGAGCATTTTCTGGGTGATGAGTTCCACTGCGGGTTTGTCGGGTGTGATGGTGATATGTATGGGGTTGCGGACCATGGTGTGTGCCAGTCTGACCATTTTCGGGGCCATTGTGGCGGAGAAGAACAGGGTTTGGCGATCATCCGGAACTTTAGCCAATACCCGTTTGACGTCGGGAATGAAACCCATGTCAAGCATCCGGTCTACCTCGTCGAGAATAAACACTTCCACCTCATCCAGATGGATAAATCCCTGCTGCATCAGATCAAGCAACCGGCCGGGAGTGGCCACGAGAATATCCACTCCTTTCCCCAGGGCTTTGACCTGGTGAGACTGCTTGACCCCACCGAAGATCACGGTATGGCTGATGCGCAGAAAGCGTCCGTATGTCCGGATACTCTCCCCGATCTGCGCCGCGAGTTCGCGGGTGGGGGCCAGAATAAGGGCTCGGGGAGTGCCTTGTCGGGGCCGGCGGCTGTTGCCGGAAAGCTGCTGCAGCAGCGGCAGAGCAAAAGCGGCGGTCTTGCCGGTACCGGTCTGGGCGTTACCAAACAGATCACGACCGTCCAGCAGATGCGGAATACACCGATCCTGGATGGGCGTGGGCGTAACGTAACCCTCATCGGCAACGGCACGTTGAAGCTCCGGAATCAAAAGACCAAAAACGCCTTCTGAAGTCAGGGGCGGAAGTTTTAGTGATGAATAATTGTCAGTGGGCGTACGCGGTACGCGTGTGTTTTTTTCCATAATTTTCCTGGTCCGGGGTTTTACAAATCTCTACCCGCCGGACACGTGGAAAAGAAAGGACCGCAATGATAGCGGCATGGGTGCGTCCCTGCCTGATGGACCGGGATGCACGGTTTGAACTGAAAATCTCTATCGGGAACTTTTGACGGAAACCGTCGTGAGAGAGACTCACTCGCAGTGGGGTGTATATCGGAACGAGGAGGGGAATGCAAATGCCGGGGAAATGATCCTGGTGGGATTGCCGGGCTTCAGCGTGTCCGGAAAGTGAGAAACTCTCAAACTGTTGTCAATGCATCGTGTACAAAGCCTTTTTGATCTCAGAACAAGGAACAGGGAACGGTGATTTTTGAGGTATTGGTTATTTTTACTTCAAAAAATCATAAACATGTCCCGGACCTGATCCGGGATCCCTGCTCCCTGTTCGTAAATCATTCAAACCTGGGTTCGAAATAATCCAAGTATCCCTGATCAGCATCAATCCTGAATTACCTTTTCGGATAGGGTCTAGGAACAGCGACCTCGCGGCCTGAAAAAAACTTTGCAGAAAAAATGCCGGCTCATCCGTGGGTGTACTAAAAGGCGGATTGAAAAATGGGAATATTGCTGGAAAATCTTGGTGTTGTGGGTGATTCAGAGGTTGGGATGCTGATGAATTGCCCCCTTGTTTCGATGAAGGTGGTTCAGGAGAACTGCTTAACACCAGGTAGGTTTAGACAGAACCAATCACTCCAGGGAGGAGAATCATAAATGACTTCTAAAATGCTTGTTGTAACCAACCGTCGATTGGAAAATGAAACGGCAACTGATGAATCAATGTTCGGTGAAAATCCGAATATTAATGGTCCAGCCGAAGTTCGACTTGCCTGGGCTGAAAAAGAAGGGAGAAAGTGGTGCCTTACCTTGATTTCAGAGTCGCCCAATTTAACGTCCGATAACTTACCGAGCAAGAGCGTGTTCAAGGAGTTTAAGAAGTTATTAATTGATGAAAATAAGAATTGCGTATTTTATGTCCACGGATATAACAAAAAGTTCAAACAAAGTCTCGCCCAGGGATGGAGTTTGCAAAAACGATATGGTCTCGGAGTATTACTATTTTCATGGGCATCAAATCCGGGTGGAATTCCACCCGTGGAATACCCAAAAGCGAGAGCAATTGCGGGAGCATCTTCTCCTGCGCTAGACATGACCCTTGAGAAACTTGGGCGTTATATGTGCGAAGAGGCTGATGAAGACTGCGATATTTCATTAAATTTGTTAACCCATAGTCTTGGAGCCTATCTATTTCAAAGATTTGTGGAAAAACCACTGTTTGCTGGAGAGACACGGATTTTTGACAACTTGATATTACATCAAGCCGATGTTGATAGTGAAGGACATGAGATCTGGGTAAACAAACTCAGATATGCTCGACGCGTTTATGCAACGATAAATGAGAAGGATAAAATCCTTGATATTTCTGATGTTGTTAACCCTGACAGGCTCGGCAATACAGCAAGCGGCCTTGTTTCTGATCGAGCGATATACATCGATTTCACGGGCGCAGGTAAAGTGAAAAAGGCTCATCAGATTTTTGGTAAGACAGCAGATAAAAACCCTGTAATCAAGGAGTATTTTTCCAACGTATTTAACGGGAAAACCGGTGAAACAATATCTGGAATCCGATTCAATCCTCATAAGAACGCTTATGAAGTCAGCTAATGATTATGGGTGTCACCGGCCAATGGAATTCCCCCGTTTGGTGGATTGTATGTGGGAAGAATTGCAGTGTTGCAAAAGTCCAGGGGTCGGGGACGAATCAGATATCGGGATGTTGATGAAATGCACCCTTATCGCAAAAAAGGTGGTTCAGGGAATAAGGAATTCGGTAGAGGTGATTTACCAACATTTTATGTGGCCATTTACTTGGTTGAAAGGGTTGTTAAGGAGAACGGCTTAAACCCAATTTAACCAAAAGTGTCTCATTCCTAAATTAGGAGGAAATATGGAAACGCTATTAGGAATTCTTGGGTTGCTCTTTTTCATGTTTTTAGTGCTATCCGCTGCTGTTGAGGTAGTGCTGGAAGTTTTTCGCGGACTTCTGGAACGTGTCGGCTTAACATGGGCGAAAGGGAAAGTTACTCTCGACGAAGCACTAAAACTCGCAAGTGAGTTCGCCCCCGATCACACAGATCTCAATACAAAATTGCAAGCCGTCAAATCTACTGCCGAGCAACTCAAGAGCACAGCAACGGATAAGCTTCAAAGCCTCGAAGCAATCAAAGGAAAACTGGAAGCAGCTGATGCCAATACTAGTGTTATAGCAGGTGAGTTAAATGCTATCGCCGCATCTGTGAAACGTGACATGGAACAAAGTGAGCGACGACGTATCTTATTGTTGCGTATCTTGGCTGCTATTGTAGGTTGCTTTCTCGCTTATCAGGCAGATTTCCATGTTTTTCGTATGATTGCGAAGGTGCCTGAGGTTAGCGATTTCCTTGCAGACTTTCCTGGTCTTCAATTGGCATGGATCAATATTCTTGTCACTGGGCTGGCCGCCGCCGCCGGAAGTTCATACTGGCACGATCAACTCGACAAGATCCGAAATCTTAAGTCTGCAGAACAATACATCAGGAAATTGAAGGTGTAGGCATGGCTAAAAGGGGCCTGGAACCAAGTTCCTCCAGGGTATGCTGCACGCTCCCGATTCTGGCAGTAGCTCAGGTTTGGCACTAACCATAAATAGGGGGTGATACATGTAGTGAATATATCCGATATAATATTAAATCTGAGCCTACAAATTATATTGTAAATGAGGAGGTAATGTTGAAAAATCAAATTTCAGTTATATGCCAAAGATGTTTTTCTATACTTGGCATATCATTGCTTATAGCAGTTTGCGTTTTATCATTGCATGGATGCGCAAATCTGCCAGATCTAAGTGGATACACAGCGGCAACCGACCAGCTAAGACGGTCAATTAAATCCGCTGGTGATTCAGTAGCAACAGAAATAGACTTGGTGTCGCTTATGTTCGAAGAGAGCGACGGTGACAAATCGACGATAGAAACGCTTGGAGATGCAAAAAAAGATTTCCTGAAGCATTGGGAATATAGAAACAATGCTATGACTGCCATTGTTAGTTATGCTGGCTCACTACAGGAAATCACAAATGCTGGAAAAGAGGGAAATGAAAGCGCAAAGGCGCTTGGAGACTCCATTAAAGGTTTGCTCAATACAATTGGGATCGTTCCTGGAACACAGATTACTGGGGTGCTAGCGGAAACTGTGGAGTTTCTCTATGGTGAAATTGCGCAGGTAAAAGCACAAGGTTCTTTAGAAAAGTCGCTTAGAAGAACAGGCCCTATCATGGAAAAACTCGTCGAAATAATTGAAAAAGACACTATCAAGATAAAAACTACATTTGAAATCGCTTTAAATGCACAGAAAGAACAGCTTAGACGAAACAGTGAGCCTGTTCGAGTTGGAGGAGAAAGAGATGATTTGATTAAGCTTCGAAAATATAGAAATATGGCACTAGTAGAAGAACTACAAAAAGAAGATTCCAAGCAGGACTCACAAAAAATCAAAAATTTGACGCAAGATCTCTCTGTAATCGAGGGGCGATTGACAAATCTAAATCCCGAATGGAGTAATTATCGTAACGAACTCCAGAAATTACAAAAACGGCAGAGAGTCGGTTTGTGTTTGATTCAAGCATCATCCAAAGCCTTGGGCGTTTGGAAGAATGCTCATGTTAAGCTTGCGGAGGCTGTTGGGAAAAAGAAGTCGCCTAGTCTTCACGAGGTAATAATTGCTTCCAACGATATCCAAGCATTGATCAAAAAGTGGGGTGAAATATGAGTAAATACCGTGGATATGAAGCTTGCTCAAAGGCATTGAACAATGTTCTTAATGATTCAAAAACGAAGCTAAAGAATGCAACACAAGACAATATTGTGCAAGTTGTTGATGAAGTATCTGAAGAACTTGTCAAGTTTACTGCCCGTTCAGAACCAATCAATTATACAAACTGGGAGGAGATTGAACAAATTGAAAAACTAGATGCGCTTGCTGATGCGACTAGGCAAGCCATAACGGCTGAATCTATTGAAAGTTCCGTCAGAGTTATAATGGATTCAACTTCTCAGCTCAATCAACTTGTGAAAAAGCTGAAGTCAGAAGTCGAGATCAACAAACAGAAAGCCAAAGAAATACGGCTTAAACCCGTTATTGCAGTTGTTGATTCATTAGCTTTAGTTATCGAAGAACTCAAGGAATCAAAAATGTCCTTATCTTCGGAAAACAGTGAGGACGACATTTTAAAACACATTAATAGCTTGGTGAAAGCCTTTCAAAGTCTAGACAAGGCAATTAAGGCTAAGTGAACATCGGCTGATCAGCGCATCCACACCGCGGCCTGAAATTATTTTTTTTGCGGAAAAAGTGCCGACTCATCCGTGGAGTTACTGGAAAGCGGGTGGAAGAATGGGAATGTTGCAAAAAAGTTTTGGTGCCGTTGGCGAGTGTGAGCCCGGGAGACACCATTACAACGGAACCATCCCAAACTCACCACCACAATTGGCCAGGGAGCAGGAGTTATGCCTCAGAGTTGATCTGAAACTTGAGACTCCGGAAATCCGGCTAAATAAAATGCCGTCATCACCGCATCTCAAACCCTTCATGCTCACATTGGAAGTTGAATGGCCCTACAGAAATATCTGGAAGGGAACCTGCCCCACATCCCAACTCTATGACTTCTCCGTCGAGTTCGAAGGTTGGCGCATATGGCAATGGAGTCATGGAAAATTCTTCTCGCAGGTGCAGACGGGGGTGGTGATACCCGGTGGAAGCCCAAACACCTTTCCGGAAATGTGGATCATTAGAAAGAGGACGATTCAGTGTGAGGGTCTTTACACGATCCGTGGGTTATTCATCGCCTCAGGTCAGGAAATTGAGAAGCATGTCCAGATCAGAATTGCTCATTGAATCAGCAGTTGGAGGACCCGGTGGATGCGTTGTAGGAAGTCCTTGTCGATATTTTATGAAGATTGGATCACATTCCAGTGGATCTTCTCAGAAAAGGAGATCTATCGTTATAAATAATTTGCATGTAATATCAACATATTATGACGGAAGTTGCTTTGTTGAAAAGGTGGTTCAAGAGAACTGCTCAACACCGAGTTAGCCATTCCATCGGCTTTGGAGGACAGTAGAAGTGTGTAAAGTAATGGAAACACTGGTGACAACACTCGTCCACAACCACATTCAGCTATGTGTACCCGCTCCTCTACGAGACGAGGCAAACAGCTTTCTGCTCGCGGAAGCGGGTGCCTGCCAAAGCCAAACGCGGGCGGTGATAGCTGTTGTGGGTGCCGGTTTTTCGGCAGATGCCGTAGGACTCCCACTTGGCAACGAGACGATACGAATACTCAAAAGCGAACTCAGCGTTCCAGAATCATATCTTCAGCAAGAACTCCGTCGTCTTTCGATCCAATATCGACTGGAACCACAAGAGTTCGAGACGGTCCTTTTAGCCTTGAGCAGGTTCGTCCCTAGCCCTCTTCTGGATTCTCTTGCCCGGATATTCGGCCGACGGTTCTATACCTCTCATAGCTGTGAACTCCTGGCTCATCTGTTCAAGCACCGCTTCATCGATGCAATAATCAACTTCAATTTTGACGAAGTCCTTGACCAAGCAATAGAAGACGAGCTAGGTCGGGAAAATTACTGGAAAGTTGTCTCGGACGGAGACCTTCCATCAGATATAGATCGGCTCTGGGACGATGACGGACGGCTGAAGCTGCCTCTTCTTGTCAAGCCACATGGTACTGCGAGCCACAGATCGAGTATGCGTTTCACTCGGGAAGACTACTTCCTCCTTCCGGAAGGTATACACAATCTCCTGATTAAGTGTTTGCAGGGAACTCCGTTGACGGTGCTCACCCTGGGTTTTGGTATGCAAAGCGTTGAATTCAACGCCATCCTGAGGGAGGCGGTGAAGCAGAACAATGATATCAAAGCCATCGCGGTAGACCGTAATCCTGAGGTAATTAAGCGCTTTCCTAGTGAGATACCTATAGAAAAATGTTCATTCGTCACTCCAGGCACTAATGGGTTTGCTGGTTTTTTCGAGGATGTGTGGAATAAGGTCAAGGAGCGCTTTGTAAAACCCGGAAGATACCGTGGTACAGAACGGCACGCACTGCTTGCGGCACTTTTTAAAGACCCAGTCCAAGCGACCAAGCCAGAGGAAGAAAGAAAAGGTTCTCTGAGGAATTACCTTCGAGACCGCACCCTTGTCGAGATCGCGCTTGCGACAGCAAAGGCGAAGGGCTTTGTCAATGTCGGACAGCTACAATCGAGCCGTGCCGGGAAGTATCTTCACCGCTATCTCGAAAAGTTTCCCGATGCGCATGAGACGCTATATACGTTTTGCGACTGTCTCGGTCTTTGTCGTGTCGGCTATGCTCGAGATACTTTGAGACTTCCGGTTGAGGGAGAAAACCCAGATCAACTTATAATTAGTCGTGATGGATGGGACACAGCCAGTAGCCAGCTCATAGCGAGCCTCCGTGGTCAGCTGTCTGAGGCACGTCGGAAGATCCTGGAATCGGAGACCAGCTTGGTAACAGACGTCTTGCAGGTGATGTATCAAGGGGAAGAAGTTGAGATCTGCACTCCGGTAAATCTACCCCATTGTGCCCTATTCGAGAATCCTCTGGAACTCCGATCGCTAGTGGCGACTAATGTGTACACAATCAGATTGCTCAAGAATAACAAATGGAACCTCCTGCTCTGTGTAGGTGAGACTGCGGAATGGCTTCTTCAAGATCCTGTCGTGAATGCGATCTGCCAACAGGACAGCAGGAGGTTATGTGTAATCGTTGCTGATCGAGCGCACGAGAATAATCTGAAGTCTAAGTATAGAAAGCAGAACATCGAGATCGAGATTGTTGAGCTACCTTGGTGGTTGCACAACCAGCATATGACAATTACCGTTTCGAATTCCGAACTGTACGAGGCATTGTATTTTGAACGACGTCAGCGGTCTTTGACGATTACTCCTTTAGGGCTGGGTAATGCGGGCGATCTCAACACTATATTTAACGTGTTCGTCGCATACTGGGTCAAGGCGAATCAATACGGAACACACGGAACTCAGCTCTTCGTGGGTAACAATGATCTTGAAGAGGCAAAACGGCAGATACTCAACAGCCGGTGAGGGATGCCTAACGAATTGACCTGACGGCGACTATTTACAAGTTTTTCTGTGTTCTTTCGGTATTTCAGGAAAGTGGATATATAGAACATTTTGAGGAAATGATAAAACAATGAAAACAACACAAAAAATCACTGCCCGCTACGCTCCGTAAAAACCAGCGAGTCCTGGACTTGATTGTGATGGAGCACCAATTATCAGAAGAAAGGTGGTAATAATGAGTGAATTAAACCAAGTAGACCGAGAGCTAATGAATACTTTTCTTCCCTTAACTAAAGACTTTGAAAAAGAAATGATTGAAGTTATTGGCAAGATGCCAAATCGAGATTCAAAATCACGTGCACTTAATTCAACTACACATTTGATGATGGCTTTTAAAATTAGAGAAATTGATTCTTGCATGTCACTCTTTCGTTTACTCACTGCAGAAGAAGAAGTTGCTACTGCGATTTTTTTATCTTTAAAGAATCATAAATATGAAAATGCCAGAAAATTAAACCCCATTGACCACAAGCACAAAATGGGTCTTCTGCCTTTTTTGTCTGCGGTAGAGAAGGAGCTTTGGAGAGGTGGTCTATCGAAGGATGGCATTAGATCAATCTGGATTGAAGGAAAAATTAAAAAACTTGGTATAGAGGTTTGGCAGATAAATCATAACACAAATAAAGAAGATTGGGTAAGGTACGAGATACCCTTGAATTTTATTGTCGAAAGAACGGATGATAGAGGTAAAGAAAAAAGTGATTTTTCAGATAGTTTTAATGAAATTGTAAGTGATTCAAATGCAAAAACAATTTTTGATTATATAAGAAATAGAGCAAACCAACGAAATCACGTTTTGTATGCAAATAGCGGGACTCTACCAGCAAGTGTTGGAAATTTAGATACTGAAATTGCTCGCGCGTACCGAAGGGTATTTTTTCTGCTAAAAATCTACTTGCTTGTGGATCAGTATCCTCAAAAACAGGCCTTGGCACAACAGTGCTTAAACGCTTATTTGAAAATTCTCAAGATTCCTGAAATTGTCGAATAGAGTAATTCGACCAAGTTTTTAACTAATCACTATCGAACAGCGGATTCATACGGTCTTGCAGCGGCCATGATCCCCCCCGACTATACCCGGACGCCAACAACGACTGATTCTACGCACACCGGATTCCCGATTTCTATCAAGCTTAATATAAGGCAGCCTTGAAGTGTGAGGTATCGGAAAAGAGAAACCAGTCACCAAACTGCGAAAAGGAAACTAATATTTGAGAATGGCCACTTCAATTTTACTGTTAAATCGACTTAACACAAAAATCGAATCTTCAAATCAGATTCTTAATCCCAGCAATCAACCGATCCAGGTTCTTCCGAGCATTGTTCGCCATATCATAAACATTTTTGGCATTCGTTCTGGGCAGATCCGCCAAGTCGATATCTTCAAATTTCATCTCCTCAATCTTCAGCACGAGTTTTAAAATTGACACGAAAAACCGGTCTCCGCGGCCCCAAAAAAATTTATTGCAGAAAAAGTGCCGGCTCATCCGTGGTGTAGTTGGAAGGCGGGTGGAAGAATGGGAAATTTGCAAGAAAATCTCGATGCTGAGGGTGGATCAGATATCAGAACAGTTCAAGGAAGCGGGAGGTCTGAAAATGAGTGAGTTCCATGGGTTCTTATTTTCCAAACTTCACCTGATCGGCAGCAAGTCTGAAGGACCGAGTTATACCCTTCAGTTGTTCGATTACAGCGAGATACCCATTGCCAAGAAAGCCGAACTCTGGAAGGTAGACCCTACCCTCCAGAAGGCGTTGGGTTCCAAAGTGACCATTAGCGGCGAGTTAGAAGTAGGGAGACTCCATTACGACAGCATCATCCCTTACTCATCGCCACGAGTACCTGGGGAGCAGGAACCATGTCTCAGAGTCAATCTGAAACTTGAGACTGCGGAAATCTGGATCAATAAGATGCCGCCATCACCATCTCCCAAACCCTTTAAGATCACACTGGAGGTTGAATGGCCCTATAGAAGTGTGTGGAAAGGAATCTGCCCGACATCCCAACTCTATGATTTTTTTGTCGAGTTCGAAGGGCAGCGCATATGGCAATGGAGTCATGGTAGGTTTTTCTCGCAGGTGCTGACGCCGGTGTCTATACCAGGAGGAAGTACACACGCGTTCCCGGAAACGTGGATCATTGAACAAGACACGATTCAGTCCGAGGGTCTTTATACGATCCGTGGGTTATTCATCGCCTCGGGCCAGGAAATTGAAAAACATGTTCAGATCAGATTTGCTCATTGAATCACTAGCGAGAGGACCAGGAAGTTGCAGAAAGAAGAGACCCATATTATCGCAATGACTGGTGATCACTCATTTAAAACCAGAAACGATTTGACGCAGGTTCTACGGAGAGGAGATAGATTTAATAATTATGAAACCTATTGATCAGAGTGTTCTTATTAGGATTGTCAATAATACGTTTGAATATTCAAACCAGTCGGATAAAGAAAAGAGACTATCATCAGCACATAAAATACAATCCATTATTGATAAAGCATGTTAGTACATGTTGGATAGTTATTCCAGATCGACGTTTCTTGTTAGTTTGATTTCATTGAGCTATTTGGGTGCTCTAGTAGATCGCTTCAGAATACAAGAAGCGTCTATATTTTTACTTTTTATTTCCATTTATTTAATGATAATCATTCGTGCGCTTCTTAAAGAAAAAAAAGATCCTGATGACTATTCTCCATTATACTCAGGCTATAAACCTGCTCGAGCTGTGTTTAGTAATGTTAGCTCTTTTCTGTCACTCAGTGTCCTTGCAATGTACATGTTGGCTCCGTCATGTGTGCAATGGTTCAGTATTTCTCATACAAGAGGTTTAAACATTCAACCTCCATGGTGTATCCCAGAAATATACTTTTTTGCTCTGTCGCCACTCATCGGTTTTGCTATACTCGCGTTTTTTTTCAAAAGAAACCCTAAACTCTGTGATTCCCCCTTTTACACAAAAATCATTGAGGATCATTTCGGTGGTCTTGTAGCAAAACTTGTAAAATGGGCAATTTCTCTAAGTCTTCTCAGTATTCTTATTTCCGAGATAGTATATTTCAACCTTATTGGGGCAGAGCTATTTAACAGCCCGGAAAGCTATGATTATAGACTCATTACAATTGTGATGATCTGCATTTGTTTCATTTACTTGAGAAGTCGCTACTATGAAGGCTCACTGATAACAGACACCGTGCAATTCTCTGCTGTCTTGGCTCTAATTATACTCGCGTCTTTTTACGCCTTGACTATTGATCTGGATGTCTCGTCAGTCACTTCTGCTATAAAACAGGATAGTCAACTGGTTAATGAGGTTTTGAGTAAAACGAAATCTCCTCAAGATTTTTCTTCCGGAATTAGCTCAACTATAGGAGTCATGCTGTTCAGCTATCCATTTTCCATTGCTGGAATCTGTATCATAATTATCTGTTGGGTTGTCTCGTTGCCGTCTCTTTGGATTTTAAATTTCTACTCAATGAAAAGATGGGCAAAAGCAGAGAAGAAACAAGTCAGTTGTAATCCGCTTATTTTATCAGGAATCTTTACTGTCCCCTTTATGCTTTTTTTTTCATCACTAGGTTTTCGATTGGTTTATCTTGGGTTTAAAAAGCTTACTTTCTATTACCCAGAATATGCGTTTCAATGGTCGGAGTTTTCTTCCAGTCAGCTCTTTCACCTTTCTCACGTGTTGGCGACCTTTGTCCATTATTTGCAGAGTATACCCATTGCTCAAAGCTATGAAGTAAATAATCTATGGCCCAATCTTGTGACAGTGGGTGTTATAAGTATCGTGTTTTTGTTTTTCCAAACGACCTTTGACACATTAGTCTTTACTCTTGTCCAAATTGGCACCACCTGCAATATGGAAACTGATCAGATAAAAGAAAAAGAGAGTATTGCAAAATTATTGAATCTTTTGTTTCTGTTCTCACTTTTTATATCTGTGCTTTGTTTTTTGCTTGAGAAAATGAATGCTTGGATCCTCAAAACAACGGTTGCTATGTCATTTTTGGTAATTCCCGTAACCATTATTATTTGTTTCGCTGTATTTGGAGAGCGGTCTGTTAGAAAGAAATGTTCCTCAAAAATTAAATTGCGAGCGGTGTCAATGCTTACCGCACTGCTTACAGCAGGTTTTTTTACTATAATTTGGGGGTTCTACAGTCGATCTGTTTGGAATAGTCACTATATAGCTAAAGACTCGACAGGAATGGAGGTACCGTACATAAGCTTTGGATCGAGTAACCTATTTTTCTTCACTTTACTTTTTATTCTTCTCTATATCTTTTTTTCGCTGGTTCTAAATCGCATAGGAATTAAAATATTTGGGTGTGATCACCTTTATTTTGCTCTTGAAAAGTCTTTATTGTTGATTCCCGTTATGATTGTTGGCTGTGTATACCTGATTATATTTCCCATTTTCAAATTATCATCTGCAATGAGTTTGATATGTGTATTAGGAGGATTTCCTGTTTCTGCATGCCTACTTATAGGTATGTTCATTTTTTCTACAAAACATGGAGAGCGCAAAACCTGGCTGTCTGCTCGGTTACATAAGTGGGGGAATGAGATTGCAAGTGTATCCGTCTTTAAAAATGTCACGATGTATTTAGTTTTGGTATCAATGCTTCTAGCGGCAGGCATCGTTTATCAAATTCCGCAAAGCAACCTATTAAATAACCAGATCCGAGAAATTGCTGTTTTTAAAACGATGAATGATGAAACCTCGCGATTTAACAAGGAATGTGTTGATAAAAAAAATCGACTGATCCAGAAAATAAGATCCGGGGAAGAGTGGATTGAATTTGCGGTAAACAATGGATGGACGATCTATGTAACACTTTTTCCCGAAAATTTAAATGCAGCAAATTTTAAACGTACCTCATACTATCTTATTGTAGATAATAAGAAGATATTTGAAGACAAAATTCTAGCAGCACTAAATAGAACCAAGCTTCATCGCCTTCCAGAGTATCCACTATTCGGTATCGACACCAAGAACAGTAAAGTGAATGTGTTAGCCTTAAACTTTAAATTCGGTCTAACAACAAGAGATCTGTTATCAATGATGTCCTGTCAACCATTTCATCCCATATACTCAGGAAGAGAAAATATTATTTTGTCAAGTACCCACTGTTACAATATAAATAAAGCTTTTGAGCCTTTAAATCTCTTTGGTTGCATCGATTACGAACATGCGAGAGTATTTTTACACTTGGCAGAGAGTCCGGAGCCTGGCAGTTTTTTCGAGATACCATCAACCCGGTTTTATCCTTACATAAAATCAAGAAGCATTAGCACAACCCTGATGATCACTCTCGTTTTTATCGGATCGCTATTATTGCTTTATAAAAGTGATCCGATACCAAAAAAAGCAGACAAGAGCACAACAAGTCAATAACATAACGTCAGTTGAGTATTCCGGAGCAAATCGGAACACTTGCCTGATCAGCGACAATTTAAAATGAACTCCGACGACAATTAGAATTGC
>SWBX01001919.1_pt1 | contig 14304 bp, 8 predicted proteins | sample 4693051 | NCBI WGS metagenome assembly SWBX01 (sample SAMN10267272, study PRJNA491770) | bioreactor metagenome | isolation source: DHS bioreactor inoculated with marine | place: Japan: Omine Ridge, Nankai Trough | reverse complement strand
CAGGCAGGGGCCAGTGTGGATTACATGGGAGTCTGCGGCAGCACACCCACCAGTACTCCGCCCCCACCCACGGCAACCTCTACAACCCCGACAGAGACGCCGAATCCATGCACGGGCAACGGCGATTGCGATCCAACGGATTACTGTGAAAAAGCCATGGGTGATTGCAACGGAGTGGGAATATGTCAACCTCGACCGGCCGATTGCCCGGATATGTATGATCCGGTCTGCGGATGTGACGGAATCACGTACAGCAATGCCTGCTGGGCCGCCCAGGCAGGGGCCAGTGTGGACTACATGGGAGCCTGCGACTGAAGCCATCATGGATGGCAGATTTTCATTAAAAGTAAAGGGTCACATCATGGGACCAGATCTCTCACTTCGTATCGAGATGACACGTCCTGGTGTTACCTGAATTGATTCCGATCCCGGGGTTTTACAGCGAGTCTACGCAGCTACCGGTACCCAGTGCCGCCTCGAACACTGCCTGAGCATCACCGGCAGTAACACTCCCGCTACCGTTACAATCAGCGGCACACGCCTCCTCCGGCGTCGGTGTGTAACTGCCCAAAGCAATCCAGAACGTCATCTGGGCATCACCGGCAGTAAGGTCACCACTGAGATTGACATCACCATGATTGAGACAGGGTTCCTCACCGCCCAGCATATACCCGCAGATCTCGATATCATCAATGTTCCAGCCACAGTACGCCCAGGCAGAGTCGGTGGATCCCATCCCCCACCGGATTTTCACTTCAGCATACCCTGCTGCTTCGTTGGTGATATCGAAATTCCAGAGTTCCCAGGCGCCACCGTCCAGAGACACACCACCATTGGCCCAGATATTCGTCCAGTCCACGCCATTATTATTACTGACATCGATGGAAGCATGGTCATAGGCGTTCCACTCCACACCCAACCAGCACTGGAACTGAAGTTCCACACCCACCAGGTCGGTACAATCAATGGCTGACGTAATCAAATACACCGGCTCACTCATGTAGTCAGGATAGTCACCGTTCAGGTTAAACCCAAATACATTTGTTCCCGTATAACCACTGGATGGATCCGGCTCACCGTATTCACCGCCATTCCCTGAGGGCTGGCCGAACGCCCATTGATCCTCAGTCGTCCATCCGGGGTCGGTATCAAGATTCCATTCGTAGACGGGACACACATAGTACCGGGTCGTCACGGTAAACGCCATAGTGGCCGTACCGTTGTACCCGGTGCCGGAAATATTCAAAGTAAAAGAGAGAACCGTGTTTTCGGGTGTTCCCGGAGCCACAGTGAACTGATACGGTGCACCGCTGTTATCTGCCGGATCATACTGCGCCATATCTCCAAACGAAGCCGTATCACTGATCATGGTCACATACTGAGCGCCCTGATCCGGTACAAGCTGCGCCGTGACGCCGGTAACCGGTCCATCGGTATAGTTTTTCAGGGTCACCACCACGTCAATAGTTTCTCCTGGATCCACTTCACCATCATTATCACCGGCGCTGTCGTCCATGGTATGGGACGCCATGATGATCTCACGGGGCATCAGACCGGCGAAAGTGGCAGTAGCACCCACTGTCGCTTTGGTGCAATCCGTGAGGAATGGAAAATCAACCTTGTCGATGGTGTCATTGGTGGTGTGATAATATGGATAGACCGGCCAGTAATCTTCAATCGCACAGAAACTGTTGTAACCGTTGCTCCAGAAGGACGCATGATCCGATGCCGTCAGGGACGCATCTATTTCGTAATCAATGGGCAGTGTAGTATAGAGTTGCAATGCCGCGACAAAATCCAGTCCGAACGCATCGGAAGCACTGTTGACGATCACGTTGAGATCTTCCGGGGCCGGTTCCACCCAACCCACCATATCGAAATTCAGATAACCCTGAATATTCATACCCTGGGAATACGCCCAGTCCGCCCAGGCCTCACTGCCATATAACCCGAACTCCTCACCGGTCCACAACGCATAGATGATGGTGTCCTCGAACAACTGATTATGAAGGATTTCTGCGGTATGAAGTGTCAGCACCGAACCGGTGCCATTGTCGTCTGCACCGGGAGCATCCGTGGTGGGACTCCCGGAAGTTGAATCCAGATGACCACCCACAATCCAGATCCGGTCAGGGTTGATCTGACCGAGTTGAGTTGCGATCACGTTGGGTGCATGACCGGAGGTATGGGACGGGGTTTCCACGGTAAGACCCAAAGCTTCGAACTGTGTCACACACCAGTCCACGGCGTTAAGACAGCCCTGCGTTGTGGAATACCGGGTCTGAAAATTGCAAAGTGTGTCCAGATGATCATAGAGATCCGTGCTGCTCACCGTATCCACCAGAGTTTGAATAGCGGGATCGTGATCCCGTGTACCGCGGCTTTCATACGGGCGCGGCTCAAGAACGGACAACGGTTTCCCCGGTGAGGAGATCCGGATAAACATGAAATCCTGACCCATGGGCGGTTGAATACCTTTCTCGAATCCATAGATTTTCAATCCGCTCTTCAGGATAATCACCGGATCCCTGGCTACCGGCTCTTTAATTCCGGTTCGGATGTTCAGAGCATACAGGTCTCTGCCGGATGGAAATTGCGTGAGAGTGGTGTGTGCTACACCGAGATTCTCCATGCGAAGCACTGCATCAGTGGACGCTTTCAGAAGCACCGACGGTCCGTTGTTCCAGAGCACTGCCGGATCCCTGACATCCCCGAGATTTTGCCAGGAAGCATCCCGGTCCATCTCCACCAGCCACTGATCACCCGGAACTGCCCATGCCGCCATAACCGCAGTCAACACTATAACAATCGCGATAAAACCTGTTCGTATCATTTCCTGAATTCCTTTCCTAAAAAAAAGCAAGACAAAACACGATATTGAGTTGTGCAAGATTCATGCAAATACGGCTGATTCAGCGGTGTCATCCCCTGCACCGGGTGTCATCCCCTGTACCGGTGTCATCCCCTGCACCGGGTGTCATCCTCCGGTTTATCCGGGGGATCTTCTTGATGGTTGCCGCTGACAGTGCCCCCGGGATGAATCCCGGGGCTGGGAGAGGAGTTGCCCGCACGGCAGGCTAAAGCCGTACCGGCGGGTATTCCCCGGGGTTCCGTAGGAACAGCCTTCTTATTTCGACGGAGGAGAAATCCCCGGGGTTCCGTAGGAACAGCCTTCTTATTTCGACGGAGACGAAATCCTATCCACAGACGTACTGATCACATCCCCCACTTGAATCTGCCGGCATAAAACCCTACCGTAACAGTTCTGGCCGTTTAACGGTTTAGGGAGGGTATTTTCATGACGGGAGGTTCCGTAAAAGCCAACCTGATGCTTCTTCTGGCAGCCCTGATCTGGGGGTTTGCATTTGTGGCACAACGGATCGGGATGGACCATGTGGGTCCATTCACATTCAACGGCATCCGGTTCACTCTGGGCGCCATGGTACTCTTGCCGTTGTTCAGACGATCCGGACGCGGCCGGATCACCTCGGAGCTGTCCCCCGGGCGGAAACTCATCGGAACAATCGCCCTGGGAATTCTCCTCTTTTTGGGTGCAAATCTGCAGCAGACCGGTCTGGTATACACCACAGCAGGAAAAGCCGGATTTATTACAGGGCTTTACGTGGTGTTTGTCCCGCTCCTGGGACTGTTTATCGGTCATAAGACCCGGTTTAACGCCTGGATTGGCGCAGTTTTGGCCGCATGGGGACTGTACTACCTCTGTATTACCGGCCCACTGGCCCTCCAAAAAGGAGATTTCCTGGTTTTCCTGGGAGCGATTGTCTGGGCGGTTCACGTCCAACTCATTGGCTGGCTTACGGTCCGGATGAACTCCCTGAAACTCGCCATGGCCCAGTTCATGATATGCGCCGGTTTGAGTTTGGCCACAGCGGTAATTGTTGAACCCATCACCCTCACCGGCATCATTGGCGCTGCGCCGGCCATGGCATACGCCGGATTCCTCTCTGTGGGAGTGGCATACACGCTCCAGGTAATGGCTCAGCAGAATGCGCATCCCACCCATGCTGCCATTATCCTGAGTCTCGAGGCGGCATTCGCGCTTCTCGGTGGCTGGATGATTCTGAATGAAACACTCTCGAGCCAGGGGCTTCTGGGATGCGGATTGATGTTCATCGGTATGATCGTGTCACAGGTGGCCCCCCGCCGGAAACGTGCACCCGAACATATGCCGGAAAAACTCACGGTATAAATTTTTGGAGTTAATTTAAAGAGACCGGATCTTTACGTTTGACCTTTTTCACGTAGTTTGTCCCCAAAATATTGTAATAATCATACCCGTCGCCACCCTCGGCAATTAAAACTTTATTGTCATTACAGACTTCCTTGCGCCAATCCATAACCGAGGTTTCAATCAGCCAGACGAATTTAATGCTGAAACGGGCACAGACCGTTCCCTTTGGCCGGTTCTTGCAATCCCCATCATAAGATGCCTGAATCGTGTATCCCGGACAGGGCGGTTCGGTTTCAACCAGTGATTCAACCGGATCCGAAACAGTCTCGGAACCCAATATTATGGGAACAGAACATAACAACAGACTTAAAATTGTGATCAACAAAACAACATGTCTCATAAAATTGATCTCCTCATCACTTCTGAGTGGTAGTGGTTTCATATTTTAGCGCAGCCCGGGATCGCATTCAGACCGCCATTGAGGATGCTGAAACTCCGAAGAATCATCAGTGATTTCCCGGCAATCAAATTATCCTGCACCGTAAGTCTGTATGACTCCCGCCATAATCATAAGATCGGCACCGGTATGGAAAACCACAATGAAACCTCCGATTTTTTCAGTCAGAAATAATGCTCAAAATCTGGTTCCGCAGCCAGTTTAACGTTTTTTCTTCCACTCCAAACCCGAATTTCTTTGTTTTAGCATCCGATTCGATGATTAGAGTCGCCGTGCTATTTTCTTTTTTTACGATAACCGATTCGATTTCATTAACCGGGAAATGCGCATCCGTCCAATTACCCCATTGTGTCAGCCAGAGAAAATTCAGTTCCGCTCTGTTGATACGAATCTGACGTGTGGCAATCTTACTCCAGATCAGACCGCCAATCATAGCCAGGATAAAAAGAATACCCACCAGGCCGAAGATAACAGATGCATCCTCCACCCAGAATCCAAGCCATATAAACACCGACGCAAACAGTAGTACAACCAGCAAACCGATCCAGCCACCTTTCGTTTTTGATTTTTCAAACGTGATGGCAGTGAAGTCATCAATCCGCGAAACATTAATACCATCCGGTCTGGAATCCAGAGCGGCGTGATCGATTTCCACCTTGCCTTCTTTCATAAGATCCGTCACGGATTTGTCCAGATCCTCAGCCTGACGTTCGATGTAGTCATCACCGTCTTTCTCAATGGCAGGTATATTGAGAAATTTCGCATAACCTTCCCACTCGGATCGATGCCCCTGTTTGGATCTTGATTCCCACAATTTTATGGTTTTACTGCGTTCAGGATGGATGAGTTCCACCAGGTAGTATGTGGTCGAACTTCTGCTGCCGCCACTGCTGCTGGAACCACTGGAGCGGCGTTCCGTCCGGTGAAGAACACCCCGGTATGCCGTCAGCGCTTCATACCATTCCTTTTTACCGAAAAGACTCTTCTTATCGTAATGAACATCGGTTTCAGTAATGAGGATTTGTTGTCGAACAGTCAGAAAATAGAGTGCCATGATAAAGACACCAATTCCTGCAAGCGCAAAGGGAATCAAAAAAAGGAAACCGGCTTTTGTCATTTCGCCCTGACCCAACCCGGCAGAGATCATCGTGAAAAGAATCCCGTTCCAGAAAAGACTGAAACCCAGCATGAAAATTCCCGCTACCATGGATGAACCGGATTTAATTTCCAATGGAAATCCCGTCAGCTCAGATGCGGATGTATTCCGGTTGCCAAACCCCTGTTTTAAATTGAGTTGCATGAGATCAACCTCCCTTTGTTAATGGTAGATTTGAGGAAATGGATTTACAACGGATCCACACAAAACTCAACACCAAAAATGGCATTGAAAATGATCTGCGCATCACCGGCTGTCACAGCACCATCATTATTGCAGTCAGCCGCGCAGGATTCTTGAGCATTTGGAATATACAATCCCACAACAATATTGAACGCCAACTGGGAGTCCCCGGCGGTGATTTCACCGTTGAAATCCACATCACCGTGATGAATACATGCCGGCGTGGGGGTAGCAATGGGTTGTACGTCATTCAACCAGATCATGTCCGGCTGGTCCCAGGCGGTGGCAATATATGCGTCCAGATCACCATCACCGTCCAGGTCACCCAGGGCGGCATTGCGACTCCATTCCACGCCCAGATCCTGCCAACTGTTGGTGAACATTCCTGTGCCGTCGTTGAGCCAAATCCGGTTGGGTTCCAAGTGGTTGGTCACCAGTGCGTCCAGGTCACCGTCGTTGTCCAGATCACCCAGCGCCACGTCCCAGCCGGGATGGTTACCCAGGAACTGCCCGCTGTCTGCAAAATATCCGGTACCGTCATTGAGATAAACCCGGTCAGGCTCATAGTTCCAACCAGTGATAAAGAGATCCAGATCACCATCGGAGTCGAGATCACCCAGAGCAAGGCCGGTGCTGTCTGCATTGCCCAGCAACTGGCCACTGTCAGTAAACACACCGGTACCGTCATTGAACCAGACCGTATCCGGTTCCGCCAGCTCATTGGATACCACGGCATCGAGATCACCATCGAGATCCAGATCACCCAGTGCCACACCATGACTGCTGGTCATCCCCAGGGTCTGGGTACTGTCTGTAAAATACCCCAGACCGTCATTAAACATCACCCGATCCGGCTGATTGTCGTTAGCAGTGAAAATATCCAGGTCACCGTCACCGTCAAAATCACCCAGTGCAATATCCCGGGTCTGGTAAACACCGGGAAGCAGACTGCTGAAGTTGAAATATCCGTTTCCGTTATTGAACCAGATCTCGCTATTATCATTATACTCAGCGACTGCTGCATCGAGATCACCATCGCCGTCGAGATCCCCCAGGATTACGTGCGCTTCCCGGTAGATTCCCGGCGATTGCCAGGTGGTGAACAGTCCAGTGCCATCATTTTGCATAACCTGATTCGATACGTAGTTGTACCGGCCCAGAAAAGCGTCGAGATCGCCGTCGCCATCGAGATCGCCCAATGAAACATCCATGGCATAATCCACTGCCGGCGGGGATGCGGATACCGTCATAATGCCGGTGCCGGATGAAACCCCGGTCCGGAACTGCCAGATATAGGGATAGACCCAGACCTGACCCACTTCGATCCAGGAAGTGACGGATGCTTCAACCAGTTCACCCGGAAAGAAATCCAGTGCCGGATCAAATGTAAATCCTTCTGCGACTGTCTGAAAATTGCCGTCAGCTCGCCCGTTGAATCCGCCATGCACCGGAAATGATGATCCGGACAGTGAGCCTGCATCAGCAGGATTGCCGAAATCGACGGTGAGATCCGTTGCCGCTGCCGCAAGGTGAGTGTTTGGCACCGGGAACACACCCAATACCCGGGAAGGTGTATTGGTGGGAGTGGGTGTCGGCGTCAGCGTGGGTGTAAGTGTCGGCGTCAGCGTGGGTGTGAGTGTCGGTGTTAATGTCGGTGTTGAGGTCGGTGTCGGCGTCGGCGTGAGAGTGGGTGTTTGTGTTGGGGTTGACGTGGGGGTTTGAGTCGGAGTGGGTGTCTGGGTTGGAGTCGCCGTTGGTGTTTGTGTGGGAGTCGCCGTTGGTGTTTGTGTGGGAGTCGGGGTTAATGTCGGCGACTGTGTCGGTGTCGGGGTTAATGTCGGCGACTGTGTCGGCGTCTGTGTAGGGGTCAGTGACGGCGTGTTTGTCGGTGTGGCTGTGGGGGTCATACTCGGTGTCGGCGTCATGCTGGGTGTCGGTGTAATAGTCGGTGTCGGTGTCATGGTCGGTGTCGATGTGAATGTGGGAGTGGGTGTGTTCTGACACGCGTCCAGATGTGCCATGACATCCCCCATGATCAACTCCCGGTCCGCGGCATTGTTGATGCAATCGAAACTCCAGGCGAAATAAACCAGACAGTAAGTCCCGGTATACCGGACTCCACCGGAATACCCCGGATGATTCCCGTATTCCCAACAGTCCACACCTCCGTTGATGGCTGAAATCCAGCTGTTCCAGTGTGTGTACGGCGCTCCGTCTCCACCATCAAGACTCACCATTCTGCCGGAAAAGATATCCCAACCGATGAGATCATCGTCTTCGGTGGTGTCTTCGATGTACCCCGCATGGAGATAATTGTTGTAAAACACGGTGGCGCCGATATCGTAGCCGATATCCTGACCGGTAATGAACAGCCGTCCGCCGGAATCCAGGTATGCGGCCAGAGCAGTCTGGTCAACGGGTGTCAGGGTATTGGTGAACGATTCACTTGTAAACCATATCACGGTTTCAAATTGCATGAGATCACCAGCAGAAGGACTTCCCCACACATCTGTATCCCAGTGGACATATCCGTATCCAAGGTTTGTCAGCGCTGTTGTATAGTAGATTTCATAAGTTGGACCCCCGTCATCATCCACCAGGAGAGTTGATCCCGGCACCGCTGTGGGGACTGTTGTGGCTGTCGGCGTGGAGGTTGGCGTCATGGTGGAGGTTGGCGTCATGGTGGATGTCATCGTCGATGTTGCCGTGGGAGTTTCGGTGGGAGTGTTGGCAGGCGTGGGTGTCGGCAGGATAATCGCGGATGAGAGATAATTCTGGTAATCGATATCATTGCTCACAGCATCACCTGCTCCGAAATTCATGTACAGATCGCAATTGTCGGCAGTGATGTCATCATCGTCAGGTCCATCCGAAGCACCCCAGTAATTGTATCGTGCATTTATGCAGATACTGATGGAACCAATCGTGGTGATACCGTATGAACTGTTGCTGTATATATTATTGCCTGAACCAGCAGATCCTCCGATAACCGGATCGGAATCACTCCCCACAGCGATACCGAAAGCATGACCGGTAATCGTGCATCGTGCGATGTAGGGATTGGACTGAGTGCAGGAGATACCGGTACCTCCATCGCCGGAAATCGTACAGCCGTTGATCTCAGGTGAAGACCCAGCGAAGACATTGATGCCGTTACCGGCGCTGTTCAACACAGAACAGTATTGAATTTCCGGTGATGCCCCGGTGCAGAGTATCGGTGCTCCACCCGATCCGCCACCACCCGATCCGCCATACTGAACCGTGCAATAGACCATCCTGCTGGAGTCTGCTGCGCTGTCTCTGAAACTGATTCCAACGAAATCTCCCGGCGATGGCGGTTCTGCGTTTGATGTCACCTCTATCGGGTTCCCGTATGTGCCGACGGCGTTGAGAGTCCCGGTGTCAGACCCATCCCCGCCGATGGTGATAGTGTATACGCCGTCAAAGCGGACCTGTATACCGGCTTCCCAGGTGAGTGTCGCACCGTAATGGACCGTGATATCCCCGGTGACGATGTATATGCCCTCTGCATCCGGAGCATTCAGGCCCCAGACAGTATCCCCGGTGATTTCACCGGACACGTTCGTGGCAGCATACGCTCTCGGATTGACAATTAAAGCAATTGAAAGAAGGAACCATAACATTTTTTTCAACATGACCTGACCCTCAGTTGTTATAGACTGTATTAATAACAAATTCATGCAGACAGAGCAATCCGGCCGGAAGATAACTTCCGTCTGTTATGGATTTCAATACTGTTTTCCGGTATAAAATCAATTGGACAGATTCATATTTGACACCATGCAGGCAGGAGATTGAAGAGATGAAACAGTATTTTTCAATAATTGGTTTGATCGGCCTGATACTTTTTTTCTGCGCTCCGGTTTCGGCGGTTCCCGGAACGATGAATTACCAGGGACAGATCGAAGTGCAGGGAACACCCTTCACCGGTTCCGGGTATTTCCGGTTCGCCGTTGTCGGACCGGTGAGTGAGTTTTACTGGTCCAATGACGGTCAGGATCCCCCGGCAGAGGATATTGTTCTGGATGTGTCCGGCGGTCTGTTTGAGGTAATTCTCGGGGATACCCTTGTGATGAATCCCATTCCCATCTCTATGTTTGATAACGATGACATGTTTCTGAGGGTTTGGTTTGATGACGGAATCACCGGGATTCAGCAGTTAAGTCCGGATCAGCCCATGACCAGTACCGGGTTTGCCTTTAAATCCGGTAATACCAATATGCTCAACGGTCAGGTGGGATCGTATTATCTCGAATGGAACAATCTGCTGTTTATACCGCCGGATTTTGCCGATGGTGAGGATGACGATCAACCCGATGATGATTCTGAAGTGCCGGACAATATTTCCATTAATAACGGGCGGCTGTATGCCCCTTCCGGTGCCGGAAATGTGGGAATCGGTACCACCAGCCCCGGAACGGCACTGGAAATATCCGGTGAGATCTCATCCACAGATGGTGTTTCGACCTCAACATCATCCGGTCATGCCCTTTACGTGGGATCGTCGGGCAGTGACGGGTTATACATCAATTCCGCCGGTGATGACGGTATCTATGTGGACGATACCACAGATGCAGGCATCTATATCGGTGATGCCGGATCAACGGGTATTTATATCCAGGATCCGGTGGAGGATGGAATCGTCATTTATGAGGCGGGATACCCACCGGGACACAGCACCAGTTCCACACCGGATGGTATTGAAATTAACGGCGCTGAGGGAACCGGTGTCTGGATCGGTGACGTGGGAACTGATGGAGTTTATGTGAATGATGCGGCTCAAAATGGCATGTGGATTGATAATGCAGGACATCATGGTGTCGTCGTCTTGAATGCCCTGGCTGCTGGAATATATGTTAAGAATTCAGGTGATGATGGTGTTCACATCCATGAGGTAGGGAATCCTTCATCAACTTATTTTGATACTGGTGATAACGGGATTGAGATCGCAGGGGTCCAGGGAAACGGGATTTTTATCGGGGACACAGATGAGCACGGTATCTATATGCATCATGCTGATTTGGACGGTATTTATATTGATGATGTGGATCAAAATGGCATGTGGATTGACAATGCAGCATATACTGGTGTCGTCATCATGAATGCCTTTGCTTATGGCATGTATATTACGAAATCTGGTTATGATGGAATTCACATAGAGGAGGCAGGGAATCCTTCAATAACCTACTCCTCTACTCATAACAATGGGATTGAGATCGGAGGAACCCAGGGATACGGGATTTATATCGGGCACACAGATTATGACGGCATTTATATCAGTGATGCTGCTACGGACGGTATTAGCGTTAGAGCAAATGATGATGGAGTGTCTGCTGAGACCGACAATGAGTTCCATGAGTATGGCATTTACACCACCGATAAAATGTTTGCCACCTATGGTTACGAACCGGCAAAACTCAACACATTCTGTAAAAATAATGGCACGAAGATCCTCGAAAAGGGGGATCTCGTATCCATTCATGGCAATTATGAGAGTCTTGTTCTGGACACCAGTGAAAATGGAACACTTCCGGTGATCGGGATCGCACAGACGAATTCCGTCAATCCAGCATCCATTGTGGGTGTAGTGGAACATCGCGTGGCTCTCCAGGACGAAATTGATGAGCGGGATCAATCGATTAACAAAAGCTTCCGGCAGACCCCGGGAGATATTGCTCCCGGCGATTACCTGTCTATCGTTGTACTGGGTCCGGCAGATGTCAAGATCAGTGAAAAATTACCCTTCATATCGGGTACATGCCTGACCACCGGTGAAAACGGTGGCGCCCGAAGCGTAAGAACGACTGAAGTGAACGGGATAGTCCTGGCGGAAAATATCGGTATTCTGGGAAAAGCCATGGAAGATTCCAACGGCTCAGGGATGATAAAAGTTTTTGTGAACTGCCGATGAATGAACCCAACCTGATCATCGACAACCCAACCCTCCATAAAACAACGGGTCTCTCCCAAAAAACGAACCCGCTCAAGAATTCCCAGAAAAGACTGGCATGCGCTTATCCATAAGGACAACCTGGTGATCCGACCCTCGGAAATCGAGTATCTCAGGGAAAACAGGGATTCCCTTTTTGATCATCGGATGTTCTATAAACCCATCTGGCACACACTGATCATTGTCCTCTCCATGGGCATCGTCATGGGTGTGGGCGGCCTGGTCTATATCATGTTTCAAGCCGCCACAGGCTCCTCATTGATGGCCGGTATCACCGCCATCATTCCCGCGCTTGCCGCCGGTATTATCGGTTCCCGGATCCTGGCAAAAGGGTTCATTGCCAAGCTGCGGCGATCCCTCTACGCCGGAAAAGTGGATGCGTTCATCAATTCCTTGCACGCCACGCCTCTGGGAATCCTTCTGGATGAAGTGGACCGGTTTAATGAATCGGCGGAAGAGCTGGAAAAACAGGTGAAGGTGATGGCGGAATTGCAGGAGGCCGGCCATGAAATAGACAGTGTCCCTCACGAAAAAATGCGGGAAATCTATTCAAAAACCCGGGACAGCCTCATCCGCGCCATGAACACCGAACGGATCTTCCGGGAAAACAAAATGTCCAGCATGGCGGATATCGACGTAAGTTTCCATACTTTTGCCACCGGTGAATTCGATGATCAGGCTCATGAATACCATGAATTACTGGAACGCGCCATGGAGATCGGACCAAGGATTCAGGAACGGATCCGGGAGTTGGAACGCCAGTGATCAGTGCGTCTGTGGTCGGTGCGTCTGTGATCGGTGCGTCTGTGGTCGGTGCGTCTGTGATCGGTAATCGGGGGACGGTCCCGATGGTTGATCAACACATATCAATTGCTCCAAACCCGTAGGTGCTTTCGGCCGAAAGCACAGTGCATGAAGGTCCCGGGAACTACAATAAGTTTTTCTGACGAAAAACTTCGGTGGGAATTACAATAAGTTTTTCTGACGAAAAACTTCGGTGGGAACTAAAAAAGCGGATCCACGCACGAATCCATGGCAAAAACAGCACCAAAAATCACCTGGGCATCCCCGGCAGTGACATCATTCACCCCATTGCAATTTGCAGCACATTGTTCCATGTACGGCGGAATATACTGACCCAACGCAATATTAAAGGTAATCTGAGCATCTTCCGAAGTCAGCGAACCGTCACCGTTGACATCACCCGTATGAAGGCAGTCCGGTGTGGGAGTCGGTGTCGGGGTAAAACCCCAGAGATAGATTGACCCGTCACCGGTAATATCGCGAGTTTCTTCTCCATTGCACCCGTGAATGGATACTGTTTCCCCTGCAATCGTATACTCACCCGCCACACCGGCATGAGGCGGGAGAATTGTGCAGTATGAAAGTGCCTGAAACCAGGTATAAACATTCCCGGACTGTTCATCCCAGGACGGCTCAAGCACTGTCCAGCCGATGGGCACGGTTTCTGAAGTCTCAATTACCGTCGCGGTTCCTCCCTGATACGAATAATTCACATCAAAAGGCACGCCTGCCTGGCAGGTTTCAGGGAGGGAACGACTCAACCATGCCATCTCGGGAATGCATGTATACAACGAACCGTCTATCTGATTAAATCCGGCAATATCATCAGTCGGCTGGTTAAGATCCAGATTGGAATAGCCGGCGGTGACGGCAAAGACCAGTTCAGCACAGGTACCCGAACTCCCGGCTGGAATCCCGGTCATGGAATCGGAACCGGACACCTGGACATCTCCCGGGTTAATCTGACACGCATTGAACATCTCAAATGATTCCGTCAGAGTCCCTCTGCCTTCGCTGTCGAATGTCATGATGGATGGATCGTAATGGATATGAAACGAAAATGTCTGAACCGGTGTGTCATCATTGACCAAATGCACCGGAATGACCACAAGTTCCATCTGCGGCACGGTCAGGTTTTCGATATAGAGGGTATCGTTGGCTGCAGTACCGGCGATGCATAGAAGCATCAGGATACTTGATAATAATCCTAATCGTACCGTTATCACAATATTCCTCCATGGAATCCTGTTTAGTCGAATCAATTCAATTTTATTATACCAGAATTGAAGCAACCGGACTATCCCCATATCCAGGAGGAATTTAAGTTTTACCGGAAGAGATTTTTCAGACGGAGTTTTAGTATCTTCGTATCCTTGCCCCTGGAGATATCAAAGGTGTATTTCGTACCGGGATCTTCCTTGAGAATCCCTCGGATCGCCCGGATTCCATTGAAATGTTCCATGGGAATTCCGTTGATTGCCGTAATGACGTCCCCTTCCCGGAACCCTGATTTTTCACCGGGCATGCCGGGCGCAATAAAC
>SWBX01006411.1_pt1 | contig 14420 bp, 11 predicted proteins | sample 4693051 | NCBI WGS metagenome assembly SWBX01 (sample SAMN10267272, study PRJNA491770) | bioreactor metagenome | isolation source: DHS bioreactor inoculated with marine | place: Japan: Omine Ridge, Nankai Trough | reverse complement strand
TCATAGGGTTTCAGCGCCATACCGGGCCGGATTTCAGCGCCGCTGATGGCCGGTGAGGACACGGCTGAAAACCAGACAATGCCACTTGAATCCACAGCAATACTGCTGATTTCAGCTTCTTTTCCACTGTGAACAAGCTGAAGATCTTCACCATCGATCCGATAAATTGATGCGGGATTGGCAGTGCCTACCCAGCAGACTGACCCATTGATTGCGGCCGTGCGAATATGCTCGGCTTCAATCTCCAAAGAAAGGGTCTCTTCACCGGATACAGCATACCGGATCACCCGGGCCGGGTCGCCGGTAACTGCCCAGATATTGCCTTTGCCGTCACTTTCCAGATCCCATACGTAGCGGCTGCCGGTTCTCGCCATGACCCGAGGAGTTTTCCCCGGTTCCAATGCGTAAATCAGGCCATCAGGGGCAGTGCCCGCATAAGCCACTTTTCCGTGTCCTGCCAAAATGGAAAGCACTGCAATTTCTGGGGAATCAAGCAATAACTCCACTTCACCGGTTTTTTTGATTCTGAAAATTTTGCCTTCGTTTGCGGTACCGACAAGAAGGGACCCACCGGATTCTACTGCTATATCCAGCACCATTGTCTCATTTTCATCCTGCCATAATTCTGACAAGGATCCGGCCAGATGAATCCGTCCGTCCTGGGAAATGGACACACCTTTCAGAACACCATCGGCAAAATCCTCCCGGGAACTAAACGAGATGATCTCCGTACCTCCGGCAAAACAGGGTGCTGACGAGATGCAAAGAATGAAAACGAGAGCTGCAGATAACTGTTTCATGTGGGTTTATCTCCCTGGAACACCGGAATAGACGACGACATTCAGTCGCTGACTGCCAATGACTTGAAAAGGAAACTGCACGGTCTTATCTGATAGCACTTTGGTACCGGCCCGTATCTCAGCGCCGGATTCAGGAAGACTCATGAGTGACTGTAATGTCGGCGGTGAATTCCGAAGAACAGCACCACCTGTGACAACATCCTTAGATAACGCCCGGAGCATAACATGGAACTCATCATTGACCGTCTGGTGACTCAAATTGTCCAGATATTCTTCAAACGTATTGTATTCATGGTCCGGAAGCGTCCGGGACGACTGCCACTTCCGATAATCTTCCGCATCCAGAACTTCTACGACATATTTACCCGGCTGAACCGATTCAGGCACTTCAAGGGTAATGCGACGGGAATGGGCGCCTGACCGATACCCCTTCAGATTTAATACAAGAGCCAGTTTGCTGCCGGGAGTAATTCCCGGAGAAATCACACGGACGGATTCCAGTGCTGCAATTTCCAGTTCCGTTGTCACCTCACAGGTAACATCCATCTTCGTCACACTGATAGTTTCAAATGGATTACTGAGAACACTTGTAATCCGTGAGATGGCGGTATAACAATCCTCATAGGTAAGTCCGGCGGAACCCGTCATGTACCGGTATTCCAATTCATGTCCGTTATCCAGCCGGGCTTTCACCGTAAACCGATAGGTACGATCCCCGGCAGGCGGTGTGGTATTGGACATGATTCCGGCGAGACCCATTGCGGCAAACGCCGGTGTATAATCCGGATGGCGAATCACCCGAAACTGATATTCTGAATCAATGCCCTGGGAGTTCCGCAAAGAAAACCGGATCAGTGTCAGTGGTGGAGCGGTTCCGATGATGCCGGCAATTCCCGGGTCACCATCATTCACCACGGTACCGGCGAGACGGCCGGAATTAATCAGTTTAAAGGATTGTGCAAGGCTGGGAATAAATGACACCACTTCTCCGGCAATCATGGGAAGTTCACATCGACCAAGGTTAAACAGGGGATGACCGAACGCCAGCAGCCGGTTACCTTCGACTGCCGTTACCGTCCCCATACCTGCCATGCGAATATCGCCATCAGCAAAGAGCACTCCCACGGCATCGCCGGGTTGAAAATCAACCGGTGATACTGCTGTTTCGCCGACGATGCCACCGGAGACCGGCATCAGTCCGCCATCTGTGCTCCAGTTGCGGAGCTGGTTCACCATATCCGGCGCCATACCGGTACAGACCATGGGTATGTCAATGGGTGCCATTACGTTCCGGAATGCATCACCGGGCGCCTTGAACAGTTGGCCGGGATGGCGCAGCACCCGATTCAAAACCTTAGAAGCCACTTCTACGGGTTTCCATAATTTATCCATGGCAGTCATAGGTGTAATGCCGCAAATAGATTCCCGGGCAAATGGAAATGAGTATGCCATTGCACCGGCGAGTTTGCCGTTGATGTAGACCGGTGAACCACTCATCCCGGACATTATGCCACCTCGATCCACGGCATTGCCGGTGACCCGGCCCAAAATCATGCTGGATTCCGGTGTGCCATTTTCAATAACACCCAGAATCTCAACACTCATACGCTCCATTTGATTGTCCTGGAACCGGGACACACCATATCCCATCATACCGGATCGAATTTCCTGAACGGGTAGAATCTCAGGATCTCCGGGAATATCCACAGAATCGGCAAAAACACCATTCAAAACGAATCCCGGAATTACGATCCAGGCAACATAAAAAAGATACCAAAACCGTTTCATCAGAGATCCAGAACATCAGTCATGGCGTATGACCCGGGACCCTGTTTAAAAATCCAGCGGACGGCCTGGAGTGCGCCCACGGCAAAGACGTCACGGTCCAGTGCCACGTGAGAAAACACGATTTCTTCCGTGTTGGATCGAAACCGGATACAATGTTCTCCCGTAATATTACTGATGCGAAGTGCGGCAGAATCCATAGTCCGAGCAACCGGGCTGTTCTTCGTAATGAGATGCTCGAACTCACGAGCGGTCCCGCTGGGTCGGTCCACTTTGGCGTGGTGATGCCATTCAGTGATGGACACATGAAATTCTTCCGGTAATGCGCGGGCGGACCGGCTGACAAGATCAAACAAAAGTTGAATACCGATACTGAAGTTTGGCGCATGGAGCACGGGAATGCTTTTAGACGCGGATTCAATCTCATCGATTTCATCGGGGGAAAGTCCGGTGGTCCCGGATACTAAAGCCCATCCATGTTCTTCAGCCCAATGAATGGCTTCTGCGGTACCCCCGGGCAGGGATAAATCCAGAACAACTCCAGGCACAGACTGCCGACCCGGTCGGGATTACTCTGAAATCCCCAGATTTCCCAGGTTATGAAACCGACCGGTATCCAGACCAAATCCGCTGTGGTCAGGTACATCGATTGTATCCACGAGATTCAAATCATCTGATTCAATAATCAATCGAATCAGCCGCTGGCCCATTCGTCCACCGGCGCCCCAGACAATCACAGGTATCATAATTTGTTCTCCAATAACCCCGCTGTTATCAGTGCTTCACGAATCGTTGGTTCCGATTCGGGTTTCACAGGAACCAGTGGCAATCTGAATTCATTCCGTATCAACCCCATCATAGCCAGAGCTGCTTTCACCGGCATGGGATTAGATTCCACGAACATCGCTTTGGATAGAAGAAACAGTTCGCGGTGATAGGTTTCTGCTGCAGTATAATTTCCAGCAGCCCATTCTCTGCACATACCCGCCATTCGACGGGGATCGATATTTGCCGTCACGGAAATGACGCCTTGTGCGCCCACAGAGAGCATGGGAAGTGTCAGGGTATCGTCACCAGACAGGATTATAATATCCGACAGAAGCCGTAGCTGACTGACCTGATCAATGTTCCCCCCGGCTTCTTTCAATGCAACAATATTGGAAATCCGGCCGAGTTCCGCCACTGTTTCCGGAAGCATGTTGGCGCCGGTCCTGCCCGGTACATTGTATAAAATAACTGGCAGGCGTGTATTTCGTGCAACAGCGGCATAATGCGCGATCTGACCCGCCGGTGTCGGTTTGTTGTAATAGGGGGTGATCAGGAGGACGCCGTCAACGCCGGAAGATTCAACGGCTTCGGTACGTTCAAGGGTTGTTCGAGTGGAATTGGTGCCGGTGCCCGCCAGAAGCGTTACGTTGCGGTCACATCCGGTCATCTCCTCCCGAGCCCACCGGATCATATCCAACACCTCATCAATGGTCAGATTGGCAGCTTCACCCGTGCATCCGGATACAAGGATACCGTCAGTACCCCCATCCAGGTGATACCGTATCAATCGGCGAAATGCCGACTCATCAACGGCGCCGTTATCGAATGGGGTTACCAGAGCAACTATGGATCCTTTAAACATTGTTTTCTCCTTATGGGACGATAATCGTTGAGGGTTCAGATGATTCCGATACATTGGCATTCATGGAGTCATCCACTGCCACAACTTTATAAACATAATATTTTTCACTTTCCACAGCCCGGTCCGTGTACACCGTATTTCTTAAAAGACCGTCTCCGGAAATCACAAGGAACGGCCCGTCAATACTCTCTGATCTTAATATACGGAATCCGGACAGATCAGGTTCCCGATGTGATTCCCAGGTCAGGTGTACACCCATTGTGGATCCAGCAGTTTTCAGGTTAAACGGCGCTTCAGGAGGGAACCGGTCTGCATTATTTACTTCCACGGGTTCCGACAGAATTCCAGGGACCTTCAGTGGATTCACAAAGCACTGCAACCGATAATAGTATACCCGGTCAGGCTCAACAGCTGTATCCTCATATTCGACCTGTTCCGGATTATCGATGGTGGCTATAACGGAAAAAGATTCCTCTTTGGGGGAATCAGAACGGGAGATAAAATATCCGGAGAGAAATGTGGCCGGTGAATCGTCACAGCACATAGTCGGCGGTGTCCAACTCAACAGAATACGATGTGCATCGACATCTGCTTCAATCTCCCCCGGCGCCTTGGGTATCAGAATAAACGGCACCTCTATGATATAGGAATCCGGTGATGTAACACCCTTCCGGGATACGGCCTGAATTTTATAATAATACGTGGTGTCCGGTATCAGATCGATATCCAATTCCGTTTTTTCGGGTGGGAATTTTTCAGTGAGCCTGAATTTGCCGTCCTGCCGGGGAAGCACGGCCAAACCCGGTACACCGTCATCTGTAAACGTTATGCGGGCGCCTTCAATCTGCTCGGAAGAAATATCACCGGCAGGACTATCCACGATGGCAATGAGTTTATATTCATACTCCGGTGAGATCGGTGTTGGCGGAGCATCCTGGCGTTCGGCCGATGCCTGATCCGAAGCAAACAACGGATCCGGTGTGGGTGTTTTATGATCCATCCCAGAGGAATCCGATGAATTATCGACAGTCTCCCCCTTCTCTTCCTCTTTCTCGTCCCGGGAAAGTTTGCGGGAAACCGGCTCCCCACGGCGGCGAAAAAGCAGATATTGCGCAGAGTTTTCCAATAGTTCCCCTTTATCATTAAAAAATACCGGAGCCCATTTAAAAACAATAGTACCACACTCAAGATCCGCTCTGAATATCTGAATGGTTTCCAGACGATCCGGCGGTGGTGGATTAAGGGTGCTTTTATGACCGCAACTGACGAGTCCCATAATGAGAGTTGCGGTGATGAGTGCTGCGGTGAGAAAGTTTTTTTTCACGGTATGCTTCCTATCTGAAACCGACCCGACGTTTTTTCCGAACGTTCTCCACTTCAATAATCCGAGTCGTAGTCACTTTTTCGTGAACATATTCTCTGGTGATTGTAACAGATTGACCGGGCATCTCCGATGCATGATATGAAAGTTCCTCCAACAGGAGTTCCAAAATGGTGTGCAGACGCCTGGCACCAATGTCCTCACTCTCCATATTGACTTCCTCGGCAAGTGCGGCAATGGCATCCAGAGAAGCAGCATCGAACTGCAGATCTGTTTCTTCTGTCGAAAGCAGTGCCTGGTATTGTTTTGTCAGCGCATTTTCCGGTTCAGAGAGAATACGGCACATCTGTTCCCGGGTCAGACTGTGAACATCGACTTTTACCGGGAATCGGCCTTGAAGTTCCGGAATCAGATCAGATGGTTTTGAGACGGAGAAGGCACCGGCAGCGATAAAGAGAATATGGTTACTTTTAACCATCCCATATTTAGTGCTTATGGTAGATCCTTCCACAATGGGCAGTAGATCCCGCTGCACACCTTCACGGGAAACATCCGGTCCGGAACCTCCTTCCCGACCAGCCACTTTATCGATCTCATCAATAAAAATGATCCCGCTGTTTTCCACCCGGTCGATAGCATCAATAACGATGCGATCCATATCCACAAGGCGCTCTTCTTCCTCTTCCGTAAGAATCCGCCGGGCTTCTTCGACAGTGAGTTTTCGTCTTTTTTTCTTTTGATTGAACATCCCGGGCATCATATCCTTAATCTGCATCCCGATTTCCTCAATACCCGATGATGAAAATACTTCGATCATCCCACCCCGGGTTTCCCGAACTTCCAAGTCCACTGTTTTTTCATTCAGTGCACCCTTCTTGAGGCGTTTCCTGAGCTTATCCCGGGTTCTCCGGTAACTTTCTTCGGCATCGTTATCCGGCTGCTCCACGGCAGGTACTTCCTGGTTTTCCGACATCAACGCGGTGGTATTGATTGCTGTTCCGGTATATGTCGGTGGTGATACCGGCACCGGTGTTACAGGTCTGGGCAGAAGCAGATCCAGAAGACGTTCTTCAACCAGGATTTCCGCTCGAGCACGGACAATTTCCCGGTGTTCCAACTTCACCATGTTAACAGAGAGTTCTGTCAGATCTCTGACCATAGACTCAACATCCCGGCCAACATATCCGACCTCGGTAAATTTGGATGCTTCCACTTTGATGAATGGGGATCGGGTCAACCGGGCAATTCTCCGTGCAATTTCTGTTTTCCCCACACCGGTTGGACCGATGATCAGAATATTTTTCGGTATGATTTCCTCGGCAATCTCCTCTGGAAGCTGCTGTCGCCGCCACCGGTTGCGCAGAGCCAGGGCCACAGACCGTTTGGCATGGTCCTGACCGATGATATAGCGATCGAGATACGCCACAATTTTGCGGGGTGTTAATTCTGCCGCGTCACTATTTTGCTTTGGGATGTTTATCATAATAAATCCTCAATAATCTTTCGAGACTGACATGGGTATATTTCTGGGTCGTCGCCAGGGAAGCATGCCCCAGGAGTTCCTGAATCGCCCGTAAATCCGCCCCGGAATTCAGTAGATGTGTGGCAAAACTGTGGCGAATCTGATGAGGGTGTACGTGCTTAAACAGCCCCTGATCCACTCCCATCTGCCGAAGAATGCGCCTGACACTCCTGTCTGACAGCCGCGAGCCACGCAAATTGATAAATACCGGACCTGATCCGCCCGGACAAAATGTTCTTTTGTAATACACAGATCGTGCCGCCAAATACAAATCAAGTATTTCCAGAGCGGCCTCCGTAACCGGAACAATCCGTTCTTTGTCTCCTTTTCCAAGGACACGTATTTCCCGGGCTTCGGAATCGATATCCTCAAGATCCAGACTCACCAACTCAGATACGCGAATTCCCGTACCATACAGCATTTCTGCCAAGGCTAGATTTCGAAGGTCCCGGAGTGAATTTTTATCCAATACCTGATCCAGCAGCAGGTCGGCTTCTGTTTCCGTTAAAAATGTCGGTAACCTCTTTTCCTTGCGTGGCAATGCCATATACTTCACTGGATTGGCATTGATCATTTTCCGGGAGGCCAGGAACTGGAAAAAAGTTTTAAGTGATGCCATTTTTCGCTCGATGGTTGATCGAGCAAGTTTGTGTGTATGCAGATAGCTGAGAAATGATCGGACAGCGTACCGATCAATGAGGTTTTCGGATACCAGACCATGCTCATCAATACACTGGCATGTACGTTTGAGAAAGGCTTCGATGGCAAGGATGTCCGATTTATAGGCGCGGACCGTATGAGGTGATGCGCCTTTCTCAACTTCCAGAAACGTCAGAAACCGTTGTATCGCCAGTTCCATTCTCTGGATCACTCTCTTCCGGGATGAGCACATGTTCTGTGTTACAAGCCGGACAGGTTAAAAAATACTCGCCATTCCGTTCTGCTGCCCCCATATACGTATTCCCGCATGATTCACACGGTACCGGTATCGGAACACTGCTGAAAATGAACGTACACTCAGGATAATTGGAACAGCCATGGAAGTTTCTGGCACCTTTTCGACGTTTTTGAACAAGTTTTCCGTCACATCCTTCCTGACTGCATGGGAGTCCATCCGCGCGAATACCCTTTCCTTTGCAGGCCGGGAATCGGGAGCATGTCAAAAACAGTCCGTACCGACCGGTCTTTAACACCATAGGTGCTTCACACTCCGTACATTTTGCCTCCGTGGGAATGGATTTGGTTTGGGGCCGGGGTTTTTCGTCCCGGGGATAGGGAAGTAATCCTTTACAATCCGGGTACCGTGAGCAGGAAAGGAAGCGACCGCGGCGACCCCATCTGACCGCCATGGGACTTTTGCATTCCGGACATTCCACTCCTTCGATAAGGCTTTTCATCTGGCGGACAGCCTTGATATTCTTTTCAGCTTCCTTCAGATTTTTCGCAAAAGGCAGATAAAATTCAGAGATGAGATCCTGCCATGGAGTATCACCTGCTTCTACATTGTCCAGTTTGTTCTCCATACCGGCGGTGAAAGATATCGACATGATTTCCGGGAAATGTTCGGTAAGCAGTTCCGCAACAACAAACCCGAGTTCAGTGGGCATAAATCGGCGTTCCCGGATTTCCGCATAGTCATGATTTCGAATCGTTGACATGATTGCAGCATATGTGCTGGGCCGGCCGATACCCTTGGCCTCAAGTTCTCTGACGAGGGTAGCCTCTGTGAATCGGGGGGGTGGCTTGGTAAAATTCTGTTTGGATTCCAGAGTCACACACGCCAATGTTCCACCTTCGACAATGGGGGGGAGTTCCTGGTTGTTCAACAAGGGGGCCCCTGCAGGCTGGCTCTTTTTCTTTTCATCCGTCTGGACCTGAGGAGTTCCGGTGATTTCCATAAACCCCTTGAAAACAATCTCTGTACCCACTGCCCGAAACTCGTGACGGCCATTTTCTCCAGCACCAATCTTAGCGGTGGTCACATTGAGGACTGCCGGAGACATCTGGCTGGCCACAAATCGGTTCCAGATCAATCTGTACAATTTTAAATCATCGCCTTTTAAGAACTCTACAGCCTTTTCCGGTGTGATGGTCACATCCGTGGGACGAATGGCTTCATGGGCTTCCTGCGCGCTTTTTCTGGCACGATATTGGATTGGTTTTTCCGGCATGAACTCGGTTCCCCAGCGTTGGGATATCAGATCCCGAGCGGCACTTTGAGCATCATCACTGATCCGGGGCGAATCTGTTCGCATGTAAGTGATCAGTCCGTGAATATCTTGACTGGCCACCTGTTTGCCTTCATACAGACTCTGCGCCACCCGCATGGTCTTCTTCACAGGAAACCGGAATCGGCGGGATGCTTCCTGCTGTAATGTGCTGGTGATGAAAGGCGGTGAGGGCTGCCGTTTCATTTTTTTCCGAATAATGCTGTTTACAATGAAAGGATGCGCATTGACCTCGTCGTAAACACTCGTGCATTCCGTCTCATTGGTCAATTTCTTCTTTTTGCCGCCGGGACCATGATACACAGCTTTAAACGGCGGTGGATTTTCACCGCTCAACTGGGCGGATAACAGCCAGTATTCTTCCGGCACAAACGCCCGGACTTCTTTTTCACGGTCACAGATAATTTTCAGAGCCACGGACTGCACCCGACCGGCGGAGATTCCCCGGCGGACTTTTTTCCAGAGCAGTGGACTGAGTCTATATCCCACGATCCGATCCAGAACCCGCCGTGCCTGCTGCGCATTCACTTTATTGAAATCAACAGCCAGAGGTGATTCAAGACTGCGACGAATGGCAGCAGGTGTAATCTCATAATAAAGAATTCGATGGATAGGAACATTCAGCTTTTCCAGGTAATGCATGAGATGCCAGCAAATGGCTTCTCCCTCCCGGTCAGGATCAGCAGCCAGATAAATCTCATCAACATTCTGACCGGCCTTTCGGATAGTTTCCACAACTTTTTGTTTTCCGGAAATGGTGACATATTCCGGAACGAATCCCTGGTCGACATCCACACCGAACCGTGACTTTGGCAGATCCCTGATATGTCCAACTGACGATTCAATGATGTATTCATTTCCCAGAATACTGCTGAGTGTTCTTGCTTTGGTCGGTGATTCAACGATAATCAGTTTTTTACCCATAATAATTTTATTTTCTTCTCACTGTTTTCAAGTATTGTTTCCCGGGTAGTTGTTTGATCCAGCCCCGGAGTTCAAATTCAAGGAGAGCAGAATGTGCAGCTGGTGCCGGTAATCCGGATCCAACAATCAAGTCATCGATCTGAACAGGAACAGAACTCAGTAAATTCCAAAGCGGCTGCAAAGAGTGATCGATATCCGGCATGTGAACCGGAAGTTCCGGCTGATCAAGCCCGGACACCTGGCTGATCCCGGGTAAATGATCAATAATGTCGGCAACCTGAAGCACAGGTACAGCACCCTGCTGAATCATCAGAAGGGGTCCTCGGCTGGCAGGTGATGTAATGGCTCCCGGCACGGCAAATACCTCACGGCCCTGTTCCAGAGCATGGTTAATTGTGTGTAGCGCACCACTGCGTTCCCCAGCTTCAATTAACAGAGTTCCCAGAGATAGTCCACTAATTATTCGATTACGACGAGGAAAATTACCGGGTTTAGGTGTTGTGTTCCAGGGAAATTCAGTAACCACAAGGCCTTTGGATTCGATATCCTTCCGGACCTCCCGGTTACATACCGGATATGCCTGATTCAAGCCACACCCCAGAACCGCTATGGTGCTGCCGCCATTATTGATGGCAGACCGATGTGCTTCGGCATCAATTCCCATAGCCAGACCGCTGACAACCGTCAGACCGTGATCCACAATACCGGTTGTCAGCTGCCGGGTCACTTCCCGGCCATATTCCGTGGGCTGACGCATACCCACAATCGCCAGCGCCGGTGTATTCAGCAGACGCACGTCCCCCCGGACAAACAGGACGAACGGTGGATCATAGATATTTTTCAAAAGTGTCGGATAAGCCGGATCATCAAAAGCGATGATTTCGAAATCTTCCGAATCGGTTCGGCTGATTTCCTTTGCTGCATCTTCCAGGAGTTGATTCGGATCGGGACCACAACCCGGCAATAGATTACAAAAACGAAACAGGTCCGGAAAGACCCGGTTTGTGGTTGGAGGAATCCGGCGGGAATCCTGCGTTTCCAACCACTTCCATATTTTCCCCGAAGGAATACCCCTCAGCAGCGCCAACGCTGTCCAGCCTTTTAATGATGAGTCAGATGCCATCATCCACCCGGGCTCCTTTGAAATACCTGTCCATAAAAAACAGGGGAAGAAACCTGAATTGGTTCCTCCCCCTGTTTGGATCTCAGTTAGTTTTTACTGTTTTAACTCAATCTGATCACCGATGAAAATAGCGGTACCGCTTTCAGTGATAACGATAACAGATGTTGTTTCCACAGTTTTGACGATCATTGCTTCACCGGACACGTACCGGGGAAGTCTGGGATCATTCAAATTCTGTTTGAATATAGTGAAGTAATCACCGGGTGCCACACCGTCAGCGCTTCCCAGATCGATATAAGCGATATCGCCTTTGCCCAGAATAACAGCATCAGAGAACATCGGACCGCCTTCAAAGGCATCAACAATAGTGCCCGGATATTTTTTGGTGGATGGATTACACGGATCAACCTGGGGTGAACCCAGTGTTTTAGGAATATCAATCACTTCTTTGGGAACAAGGAAATCCCCGCGAAGGACCGCATGATAGGTCGTTCCCAGCAATCCAGAACTTGTTTCCTCATGGGCGCAAAGGATACTGGCTTCCGCCACGACATGATACATCCGTCCCAGATATTTTCTGGACAGAGGATGATACACTTTGTGTCCTTTCCGCATGACAAAATATTCCTGTTCCGGCTCCATCGCAACATCCCGGCCTTTATCCATGATGATGACATCCCCGGTAGCCAGATCAAAAGACTCTGTTTCCGCACCAATAATGGTGGGCCCGGAAAAATCATCCTTTGAAATTTGTCCGGATGCCACCATGGCTGATTCCGAAGTTACGGCAAACGGTTCCGGTTCCCTTTCCATCGGTTCGAAATCCGAGTCTGTTGCCTCACCATCGGTATCATCTCCTTCACCATCGTCATCCCCCGGCAAATCACCGGATGCCACCAGGACCCCCCCCGGAAGTTTAACATTATCCCCGGGGTAGATGAGATGTGGATTCTGAATTGTATCCAGATTTTCTTCCCAGACCAGAGGCCACAGGAATGGATCATTCAGGTAACGGTTAGAGATAAACCACAAACAGTCTCCGGGAACAACAACATGATATTCCGGAAGATCGGGTGGAATCTGAACATTTTCCAGGAGCACGGGTAACTTGTACTCGACTCCCCCATATGTCCAACTCTTCTCCTCAGCAATTCCAGAAGTGGCCATTGCAAACGTAACCACTCCCACCATTAACACAACGACACTAAGCTTGATAATTTTCATCGCCGGCTCTCCTTACTCCTCCGGGTTGAATCGGCTGGTTGACCCTCCGCTTGAAGGGAATCAATCCATTCGAGTTTATCCCGGGCAAGTGACACAGCCCGGTGATCCGGATAATTAGTCACGAATTCCTTCAATACCTGCACAGCCTCATTATAGGCTTCCATCTCGGTATAAGTAAACCCTATTTTTAATAAAGCATCGGGTGCTTTCGGTTGAAAGCGATACTCCAGATAGACACGATTGAACAACTCAAGTGCACGTCGGTACGATTTCTGCGCGTACAGACACTCACCTTCCCAGTAGTAACATCGGGCTTTAAACTCCCGGGACATGACCATTGCTGCGGCCTGTTCAAATGCTTGAACAGCTTCCCGGTAACGGCCGGCATGGTAGGCGCTTTGACCCCGATCATACCACTCCTCACCCGTCAGTACCGACGGGGCGGGCGGGGCGGGCGGGGGTGGAACCGGAGTGGGTGTAGCAGAAGTAATGCTGTCCGCAATCTCGGAAATCTCGTCCGCAGGCAGATCCGGTTCCTGGGTTTCTGTTAACGCCGCCAGATCCGTCTCAAGACGATCCACTGATTCCTTTAACTCGCTACTCTCTTTTTTGAGTTTCTCTATATCTGCTGACATTTCCTGAATATGTGAGGTGGAGACGCAGCCGCAAACTGAACCGATTATTACAATGAAAATGAGTCTGGTGATTAGTTGCATGAGAACCTCGTTAAAATTAGTGAACAAATGGTACGATAAACGATTTTTCCCCAAGGTGTCAAGTTCACCGAGGATCAGTTTTTCACACTAATTGCCTGTTCAGCTCCACAAAAATGTTTATAATGGATTCCCGAGAATTATTTTTACCGCGATGCAATAAACTCGTCCCGAAACCGCACCTTAGTTTTGAAAGAGGTTCCGGAGAGATTTCGGTGATGAGGCTAATGTGTATTTTTTATCAGGGCTTATAATGGATTACGATCAAATTTCCGAAATCATCGCCGAGATCAAGTTTCGCTACATTGAGACAGAAACATGGGATCACCGGTTGTGTGAAAAACTTTTCACATTGACCCGGCAAATCCCGCTCATGGTCTGCAGAAAACGGGGAATTCCCATGGATGAGCAGCAGGATCTGGTGCAGTTTGCTTACCAGGAAATCTTCCGGAACCTTCACAGGGTTGAGGACAACCGGGCATTCCCACGGTACCTTTATGTCACGTCTGATAATCTGTGTCAGCGCTACTGGCGCAAGAAGTACCACTCCGCCGTCATTGCACATGCCTCGGATCAGGTTATCGGCATAACCACAGCTGAAATTGGCCGGCAACAGATGAAAGAGGATATGCTTCGCGAGGATTTGCGAGAAGCCGTGACCGCATTGCCTGATATTTATCGTGAGGTCGTCCACATGTTTTACTACGCCGGTTTGACATCCAAAGAGATTGCGAAAAACCTCGATACCAGCATCAATACCATTACTTCCCGGTTGCGCCGGGGCCGGATTCTGCTGAAAAATCTCATGGAGGAACAAAGATGAAATCCGGATCAGACCAGAATAAATGCCACTTGGTTAATGATTTGGGAATTGATTATATTGCCGGCAAATTGCCGACTGAGCTGACCGCCCAGATTGAATCTCATTTACCCCGCTGTGTCCGGTGCCGGCGTGAGATAAGCATCCTTCGCTACACGGACCATCTGAGTAAAATTTCATATCAGGGAGCTCTTCTCCCCAATGACCTGGTATGGAAAGATGAACACGGACTGGATGGGATTAAACCTCAGATATCAACGGTAAAGGATATGATCGCCGCCATAGAACGCATTGACCGCGATTCGGCACTGACCCAGAAAAAACGGCATC
>SWBX01006307.1_pt2 | contig 14453 bp, 8 predicted proteins | sample 4693051 | NCBI WGS metagenome assembly SWBX01 (sample SAMN10267272, study PRJNA491770) | bioreactor metagenome | isolation source: DHS bioreactor inoculated with marine | place: Japan: Omine Ridge, Nankai Trough | reverse complement strand
TTCCATCTCTGCCTGGAAATCAATACCGTTTTCGATCGCTGTCCAGGAGGGCCAGAACCAGTATTGACCATACACATCCAGAAGGATGAAAACATCAAGATTGAGGCCTGTATCAGTGCTGTTCAAAAGGCAGAAATGCAGATTAAACTGATCCCCGGTTTCAAGATCGATATCGTCCAGGAGCAGGTTCATTCCATACTGCATCTCGGGCACCGGTGTCGGGGTCGGCTCATTGCATGAAAATGCATATGAAATCTTTATATCATCAATATTCCAGCCGCAATATGTCCATCCCTGATCCGTGGTTCCCATGACCCAGCGGAACTGGACGGCAGCGCTGTCATCGGCATATTCCGAAACATCGAATTCCTGATATACCCATTCACCATCGTCGAGTGTTACCGAGGGGTTCTCCCAGATGTTGACCCAGTCGGCGCCATTATTACTGACCTGCACAGCCGCATAATCATAGGGTTGAGTCTCCACACCCAGCCATCGCCAGAATGAGAAAACCACACCCTCTTTTCCTGAACAGTCGAACGGTGTTGTTGTCAGGGAATATGCCGGCTCATCATTTTCATATCCACCCTGAAGATTATACCCGTACACATTGTTTCCGGTCTTGCCTGATGTGGGATCCGGACCGCCGTGATCACCCGCATTTCCGGTGGGCTGTCCGTACGCCCATGCGCCGCCGGAAATCAGCCATTCCGGATTAACCGATAGATCAACTGAAACCATTTCAACAAGCTGCATGGTATCAGCGGCATAGTTTTCACCGCTGTTATTCGCCACAGCAATATTCCCGGCTCCGTCCTGCACTTCGATATAAAAAAGATAGGTCATGCAACTGTCGAGATCGCTTATCCGGACTGTATGTGTCGTCGTTTCAGCAGCGGAATACGCATTCTGATCCGGAACACTCTGCCCGTAACAAACCAGACCCCGGGTCGCCTCATCAGTGACCCACGAAACAGTAAAGGATCGATCCGTGCATTTATCAATACTTACATTCAGAATTTCCGGTGGGATGGCATCCACAGTTGCGGTGGCGGTTTTTGCGATATCAGTACCGCCGAATCCGTTATCCTCATCGATATAGGTCACTGTCAGAACCGTGCCGTGACCAACCTCCAGAATACCATTTCCGGGGATTGCAGAGTTTTCAGCCAGACTTAACGTGCCAAGCAGTGCCCATGAATCCGTACCGGGTTCCAGAAGTGTCAGAACTTCAGTATCGCCGGTATCCGTGGTGATGGTCACATCCACCGATTCCTGAAGATTCGGATCCGTCACAAGATCGCGGTCCGTGACGGTCACAACAGCCTCAGTTCCCGGAGCATAATAATCCTGATCCAGAGCGATGATTCCATTACTGCTCAAAACATCCCCCATGCCAAGATTGGGATTTCCCCAGAGGGTCCATTCGCACATTTCATACAGATCATAGTACCAGCCGTCATCCAGGTAGACATTTCGGAGGGCTCGTTGATGGGCGGCTCCCTGGGAATACTCACCGGATGTAACACCCGTGGTGAAATGATAATCCAGTGACTGACTTGAGCCGTCCTCCGGACCGGCCCAACCGCCGCTGCCCAATGCCACTTTTGTGGCACCCACAAAACCAACGCTTCCCTGAGCCAGCATGGCTCGACCGAGATTGTTGGTGTCCGTATCACTGTTGCTGCATGAATCGGCAAAAATAATGGATGGATAATCGTTTCCCAGGACCGGGCAGTCCGATGCACCGATGAACAACTGAGAACCATTGCCAAGAATATACGCCCCGGTGGGTGAGCCATGACCCGCCCAGTTGGCAAACGCAAATTGTCCGTCCGGCCAGACATCCAAAACATTACTGTGAACCAATTCGTAGTCACAGGGATAGGTGGAATAATACTGTGAGTTTTGTTCATACATCCGTGTCATGGTCCAATCCGCCATCCACACCTGATCCACTTTTTCTTCCATGAGCACGGCATTGTCCGTATCAGCCCAGAAATAGCCGCCCATGAGTAATATGTTCTTTTTGAAAGCCGGATCGGTGTTCTGTTCGTAGGCAATGGATTTCTCGCAGACAGCACGAACAATGTCAGGGTCACTCCAGGGAATCCGACCCACATTTATCTCGCTGTAATACTCGATCGCATCAGCAGTCTCTCCGATCTGACCATTCCCGTTGGAATCCCATGATTCAGAATCCGGTGCGGAAAGTTCCGCATAATAAAAATCGGTTCGGGGACTCCCATAACCAATCTCATATGGAATTTTTCGCATGGGTACTTCCGTATGCCGTCCCACAAACAGGACGTCTTCGATACCCCACTGGGAGGTCGGATATTTATCCATGAGGAAATTTCGGATTTTCTGGGCAAGATCCACACCGGAATAATTGGCGCTGATCCACTCAACAGTCACCACATTTACCTCACGGCCTTTGGCAAGAGTTTCCCATTCCACCAGTGATGTGATCTCGGATGAGAGGGTTTCGGTTGTTACGATCACGAAATCGTGGAGACCCCGTTGAATCGGCCGATGATCGTACCAGCGTACCGTATCGGAATAGTTTTCGATGAAACCGGCGGCCTCTGCCTCCATACGAAGGGAGTTATCCTGGATATGAACAACATCAAGATCCGGCATTGTATAGGTAATATGAATCTTTATCCCGCGATTCAGAATCATCGATCCCGTCATGGGGTTATATTGAAAGGGTATCACCCGCACATCAGCGATGTTATACTTCCGAAACCCGGCCTGGCGGACAAACTCAATAATGGATTCAGGATAAAATCCGTTCCGGGTATATACCGCATTATAATTCTGTTGATATTCTGCCTGCTGCTTTAAGAGTAACTCAGGATTCTCATCCCCAATAACACGCCGAAGCGTTACCGGGGGAATATTGTAATCATCGGTAAGTTCAATCTGTGACTCCGTGGTCACACGAACATCCGTTACACTGGCGCCCGGTGGTATTGCCACCGCAACAATCCGGGATGGCAATCTCGGTTTGCCCGGGATGTTCCGGATCCCGAAATTCTCCATGTCCAGGTATTGACCCTCGGAACGGCTGTCAACGGAATAGAGATCGTCCCGGAGATTAACCGTGATTTCTTCAGCCTGAACAGCGATGGGGATAAATAAAGTAATTGAGAGTGTTAATATAAATCCTGCTCTAATGATTGTTCGCAACATAAATGCCTCCTGCTAAAATAAAGAAAAAAACCACCATTTCCCTATGAAGCAATAATTCTGCCAATCACTCAGTTCGACAGTCATAAGTTTCTATGACCTTTCACGCAGGCCTGCCTAAGCAAGTATCCATTAAGACAATTGATTCAACAGCAAACCAAATGCCGGCACCCATAACCACGCCACTAACCATGGTGGGTGCATATGAATCGAAATCACCTGATCCAATTGCTTGCGATCCGTGTTTAGCTGTTTGGAATATATCAGAGGTGGTTTGCACAACTGCTGGATAGTAAAATAGATATTCCCAAATCAGCTGCCATCGGGATACCACGGAATGTAAAATTATAGGGATCCATCCCATACGGATCAAAGTAATTAACGGGATCATTTCTGCAATATAAATACCGGTTCAAACTGATGGGAATTTCCGGTGTGCCGCTCACCAGATCATCGTTTTATGTGGATGTTTCAGGCAGATGAGCAAGCACAGGAAAGACACATACTGTCACGATGGTGATGAGGAAGAAAAGGCGGGTGAGTCAATTCATAGTTTGCTTAACAACTTGTCGTAATCGGAATGTCCGCCAATCCAGTACCAGATAATTTCACTGTTCTTCACAATGCCAACAGCACGATAATCGACTGTAATTCGCACTGAATAAATTGGTTTTGTCGAATGGATCCTCTTGAACCGTAAACTTGGATGATAGGGATTACTGCCAAAAAGCTTGTAATTTTCTTTCGCCTTCTTCTTTATGGAATCCGGCAATGCCCCAAAACTTCTCCTGAATTTATCCGTTGTGCGGGATATCACAATTTTTCAAGATCCAGAAGTTCGGTCTTGCCAAGAGAATGCTCCTCCAAAGCTTCGTCTGCAAGATCCGACAAGAAATTCTCAGATTCAGAAAACATATGATCCCATTTCCGGTCAGACAGAAGTTCCTCAATTAACCATCTCGCAATTTTGTTCTGATCAAGTTCTGGAAGCTTTGTCAACTCAGATATTGCCTGTTCCAATAGTTGTGTCATTTTCAAGCCCTCGTCGATTGATGTTCGCAATTTTATTATAACAAAATCATCTCATTCGGTCATCATTTCAGTTCCAAACCAGGTTATCCCCGGTGAAAAATGGCCTTTAACAGCCGGCGTTGCAGCCATATCCGGACTGTAGCTGGACCCTATCCGAAAAGGTGTTTTTTCAATTCGCCACCTTCCAAATCACCGGCAGAGACGCCGGCGCCACCCTCTTTCCCCTATTTTTTTAAAAAAATAGGAAGGGTGGCGCCTGCCTCCGTGCAGGCGTAAAAAGTAAAATATAGGCAAAAAACCAATTTCAATACGTACAATTCACATAAGGAATAAACTATTATGTCTTTCTATTCAAGTCTTTACCCTTTTCGGATTGGGTCTAGCTGGAACAGCGGAGTTGGATCCGCCTGACCCGCAGAAGCGCAATATCGAAAGCTTAAAATCACCGAATTAAGCAAGCGAAGGCGGGTGAAGTGCACGGTTCATTGGAGAAGATTTTACTTTGTCTGCCCCACCCCGGCCGGTTTCGGTTTGTTACCTTGATTTTGGTTTTGCCCGGTTAAAATGGGGGCATTTTCTGCGAAATAGTGAGGGCAGGTTAACAACTTGTATCATCCGGCTTGTTTTCTTGATTCGATTTTCAAAAGGGCGAAGTCGGAAGTGGCTGTGGCGGGGGAATGTGGAGAATTTGCAGAATGTGTAGAGATTTCCTGTTTCTGGATTTTAAACGTTCCTTTTGTTTAAAATGGATCCGCTGGTCCAACTCCTCAAAATTAATTTAAACGTGGACTTTAAGGCTCAACTACCTTTCTTTTTTCAACAACGGTGCCATTTTCGTCGACGAGCAACCAACATTCCGTACCCCCAAAGACCCAGTCCGGGTAATCACCCATAAAATCATATGCCTTACAGGCATTTATGCTAGAAACCTCACAGGTTGATATAGGATCGCCAAGAGTATCTATTGCCAAAGAAATGGGGTCACCTATCTTAATTTTATCAAAGCGATCGAAAGAAAATGATGAAGATTTTTTTGTTAAGACATCATATGGATTAAGGAAGAGAACTAGAAGAATGACTATGATGACTACAACTATAAGTCCCATCATGCGCCATTTGGATCTTATAATTAAATCCATGTTTGAACCATGAACTGAAACCAATGAAAATTTTCCTTTGTAAGACTCATTTGATGCCTTTCTCCTTCTTTTAGAAAGATGCCTGTTTTGAGTTCAAGCCCTACTTACTTTCTTCATGGGGTTCAATCATCGCAGATCCATTTTCCCATAGTCCATAAATGCGTGTATTCGCAATACACCAATCCATCTGCTGAAAAACCGAGTGTATAACCTGTTGCTATGAGTGAATAATTAAACTTCTTTCCCCCAACCCCGTATTTTGTCCTTGGGACCTCCTCAAGATAGTCCGGAACAAGTGGTTTCCCCGGTGCCCTGAAGGGGCACAACATATCAGCCCGGGACGGAGCCCTGCGGAGTCCCGGGTATAAAATGATGATACGAGTTCCAAGTCCTGCAAGGACGCAACATGATTGCACAGCATTATAGTATCCTTTCATCCCGAGTTCCAACAACTACAAATCCGTGATGAAAGGGACCGCTCAGTTGCCCCCCTTCACACTTCCCCATTGCTTTTTAGGGTTCACCAGGCGTTGCGGTTGTTTTGCCGGCATTTCCAATTTGTCCTGCGCTTTCCGAGATGTCCGCAGTCGCCATCGATATCTTTAATCAAACTCAATATTTATACCAGGCTATGGCAGGACAGGCGGGATCTGTTCCAGATGCCTGGATATTGCTTGGTCAGAGGAATTGCTTTTGCCATGGTGTCGGTGATTTTATTCGTGAATCCAATTACAAAGCGTACATTTTCGCATTAGGTATCAATTTTCGTGTGCCACCATAATTTCAACAGGTGGTCGTGTTTTTCCAATATCGAATTTTACAACGACGGATTGATCATCGTAGATATAGTATTGTCCAAGTTCAAAGGGTTTGAACTCCCTGGATTCTACTTTGGGCTTTCCGGATTTCGGGAGAGTGATTACAACACCTTCTTCCGTAACAAATTTAAGGATATCATTACATTGGCTGATTATTCCATAGAATGGCACACCGGAGAATTGAATATGTGGTTTTAATTCCAGGTGTTTGAACAACTTTTCATCACCATTCAGAATAACTGATGTAGTCGTATCGGGCTTAATACCAAACACCTTACCTGATGACCATATTCCATTAACCAAACCAGATACTGCTATAAACTTGAATTGATTGGAGTTCGACGAAACGATGTCCGTCACCGATTCACAGGAATAAAAAACTTGTTCATTACTCTCAACCAATCGTTCAGCAAAAGAGATGCTAATGAATCCGCCACCGGATTCACCTAAATCGATGGCAAATATAATTTCATTTTCATGAAGTGCATGATTTCCAAGATATTCCCTGCTGAGTTTCGTTATAGATGGTTGTTTCACCATTAGGCCGCTCTCATCCAATTTTTTCTCAAGATTTGACCAACTAGTCACAATAGCCCATGGGCAATAATATTCTGAACCATCAATGATACCAGCATTACGGAATTTAATTATTCGGTTTGTTGTCAGCAATATGCCACCGTCTTCATATTTGAAAAGACGGATGATTTCCTCATAATAACCCAAGTGAATATTCATTGATTCAAGTTTAGAAACTACTTTCGATTTTAGATGATAAAACTCACACAACTTGCCATTTTGAGTCAAGATGATACTAGCATCATTATCGATCCATGAAGTTGATATGTCCACAACTGTATTGCTATCTAACCCTTTAAATTCAAGTTCTTTACCTGATTTTAAATTCAGTATATGTGCACCAGATGGAAAATAAAGGCACCAAAGATTCTCTTGTACTTTTGATACTCTACAAATTGGATTGAGTTCCCACTTATTAGCACCGACGAATGCGAAAATTACAGAAATTAGTAACAATACGATCAGGACGTTCTTAATCAAAGGAAACCTCAAATCATGATGTGATTTACATTTTAACAGTTTATTCATGTTTTCCTCAATCCCGTAAAAGTTCAGTTCCTACTGAGCACTATCACTAGTATCAACGTAAGAGGGGTACTCTTCCAAGGCTTGCTCTGTGCCTTGGGGAACAGGTCCAAAAAATGCTTCATCAAAATAATCGGGATCCTCTTTATATGCCTTTAAGAATTTTGCAAATTCACTCTGCCAATTTGAACCTTCAACATATTGTCCATTTTTTTCACCTGCTAGTTGTCTGAAAATTCCTTTATTCGATAGGATATAAACGGCTTTGCACGTCCTTAACCACGTCTTATCTGGCCCTGATAAACGACCCCCAGCAAGTTTCGGGTGGGTGTGCACTTGAGCCTCTGCTGGTTGAAGCAGTGGGGGACCGCTATATGTGGCTCTTCTCCTGCCTGCTGGTGCCCATCCCGATCTGTCAACAAATTGACTTCCATCATTTGCACGTTTAACAAATGCACCCTGCTCTCTATCTTCCGGTATAAAATGTCCTGAATCTGCTGCCATTTCCAAAAACACTTGCATGATTTTTGGGTTTTCCGTGATGCTATCCTCCCCATCCGGATCCAGGTAGTTAACCGGATCATTTCGGCAATACAAATACCGGTTCCAGCTCAACGGAATACCGGGTTTCCCACTCACCGGATCTACCGAAAGAAATCGTGGCAGATCCGGATGGTAGTATCGCGACCCGAAATAGTTCAGTTTCAGTGCCCGGTCAAGTTCTTTGTTAGTGAAATTGAGATTGTAACTCAACTCTGTCTGGGTGCCGGGTTGGTTTGTCTCAAGCTCCTGACCGAAGGGCAGAAGCTTATTGATGGCGTCGGACTGTTCCTCCGGCCATACGACATTGCCCTCATCGTTAATGAGCATTTTGGCGGAACCGAGGTGATCAAACAGCACGTAACGGATCGCCCGTTTCCCTGACGGCGGAAGCGGCTGAATACCGAATGTACCGCCGACATGAACAATCTCATCCACGCCCGGCGCCACTTCCACCACCACATCCATCTGGCCGTCGTCGTCCTTGTCCTGAATCATCATCTTTCCATACCCGCTGACATATGCCGGTTTTCCCACTTCACTGAATCCGTTTGACCGGTAGTTTTCATAAAACCGCACCGTTCCCCGACTGTCCACCGTCACCAGATCCGAATCACCGTCGTTGTCGAAATCATACAGCACCAGATCTTCCGTGTCACCGGAATTGAGGGTTTGGAAATCGGGTGCCAGTAGATTTTCCAGGGAGACGAATCCGCGGTACAGGTTGGGTTGAGGTCGGTTTCATGATGTTCCTGGTATTGCCGGAAATGAACTTTTGACTGCACATCACTCAGAAAGGAAAACATAAATGGGAAGCGAGGTATTTGTTCTGATCCGGGAATATTCGGATTCATCCCGGACGATGACAACAAGTTCATTTTTGGATGCCCCGCGCAAATCGATATCACCCCGAATACGCCATTCCTGTTCTTTGCGCCAGTCCCCTGATTTGACCGCATCCTTTTGAAACCGGAACCGATCACGTTCATCCAGTTCATTGAACCGGGATTCGGATCCGTAAATAACGGGTTTTGCTCCCATCTGAATCGCTGTTTCTCTCCGAATACCGATACCGCTCAACTCAAATCGTGTCCGTCTCAGATGAACCTGCCATTGATTCATTTCCCGTATATGGGAAAACGGAGCATCACTCAGACAGACAACGGGATAACCGCCCCGAATGAGATACCGTGAGGCCATGATTTTCCGTGAACACAGAATCCGTTCCAGCGCATCCACAGTGGAATAGGGAACCCGTTGGCCCTCCCCTGCCAATCCATCCAGATAAATTTCCCAGCCATCTCCCGGCCAGGGTGCTGCCCGGCCACGGGTGAAATGCCAGAGATATTTCTGGGCAATATCTTCAATTGACTCATGGGTGCGGGTGAGGTCTCTTGTGCGGAATATCTCAGGCATAAGTGTCTCTGCTTTGTCACCGTTTCGCCCCTTCCGTCTGATATCAATCGATTTTACGGCACCGCCCATTTCCCTGTATTCGCATAAGAGATCTGCCATATTTCCGGATTTCCGCATAGAGACCGGATAAACGCAATCGCTCATCGCAAATACCAGACGGTCCCTCATGGGTTGCACGGATTTTCGATCCGGAGGCCGGCGGGTTGGATTCCAGGGAACCAGTCTGATAATGCCTGATTGGCGGTGGAGAAAACGGTATGGTGATGGGTCATCAGAATCGTCCCATGTGTGATTATCCGTGCAAACAATCAGGCATTGACCGCCGATTTTCAACCATCTGTAAGACGCGAAATCATGCTGGAGGGAACCAATGCTGCCAATAAACACTGCCCTCCGGGGATCCAGCATTTCCATGGTGTGGCAGATTTCACGGACCCATGTCGCGCCGGTGGATGTGCGGCGGGATTTCCGGGACACGGCGATGGAAAACGTTTCAACATCCTCAAGCATCTTGATCAACCGGGTCGGACACACCGAAATGCCCAGGGTTTCAAAAGCATCTCCCGATATCATCGCCGGATGACACAAAACATTCGCTGCCAATAGGTGTTCCCTGTTTACTGCATTGTAATCAGATCGGGCAGCCACGATATACTCCATGAAGATCAGTTTAACTTCAGCGCCATTATAACACATCGCTTCCCCCGGGCAATTATCCAATGTTGATTGAGCATTTCCCGCACATTTGCTAATTTCTACTACTGAACAACCTGTGGCAGGAGAAATTCATGGTTGAATTTGGATCCCAGAGCGCCGTTGTCGCATTCGGCACCAATTTATTTCTGACGGTTTATATTTTAGTAAAACGCCGGGGATGGCGTACCACTCTCAATCGTTCCTTTTCGCTGCTGTCGTTTTCATTTGCGTTATGGAACCTTGGAATCGTTTTAAATTCCCATTATTTTTTCATGCCTGGCATCCTTCTGGTGACCCCTGCCACTTATCTGTTTTTATTGGTCCTGTTACGGTACCGGGCACTTCAGGAAGTACGTCTCAGTATCGGTTTGTGGATAAGCAGCGGGTTATTGATTATTACGTATTTCCTTCTGGCATTCTCTTTAAAACATACCCATGTGCTGGAATACCTGTTTAAAATACTGGCGTTTTTATATATTTTCCCCATTGTAATCTGGGGCGCGATTCATCTGATAAACCGGATCAGGCTGACATCATCCCGGCAGGAGAAATTCAGGTTGATGTACGTGCTCATCGGTATGATTGCCGCCGCATTGGGAGGCGTCACAGCTATGCTGCCGCTGCTGGGTTTTCAGACCGTATCTTACGGTGCTCTGGGCGGTTTGATTTACACAGGGTTTATCACAGTGGCCATCATGAGGCACCGATTGTTTGATTTTGGGCGTCTTGCCGGCCGGGCATTTGTAATTTTCGTTTTTACATTTTTGTTCTGGTTTCTCACTGGAATACTGGGTGACTGGTATCTGGATACCCCTTACACGCCCATCATGTCTCTGTTGGTTGCGGTATTTGTACTGGTTGCCCTTTATGAACCTTTAAAAGCCATTGTTGAGGGTCAGGCTGATCGTGTTTTAGGTACTGAATCATTAAAATTTACTCAGGAACTGCAATCGTTCAGCCGTGAGATGGGACATCTCATCTCCGAAGAAGATCTCATCCGGGGACTCGCCCGGACATTACGGTCAGCAAACCGTGTAAAATCTTTCGGAATTTATCTCTATGACAGGTTTGACCGGCGGTTGATTCTAAAGGAAGGTGACGATATCCGGTGGCCCGTGGGTACTGCCATCGAAACACCGAAAGCACTCATGGATACCATGCGGTACCGCCGGGGTTATGTCAGCCAGAGTCAGGTGGCCATGGAACTTCGGAGCGGTTTACCGGATTCACTGAAACATCGTCGCAGCGGCCTGTACCGGAATCTCCTTCGACTTCGCGCACAACTCTGTTTCCCACTCTTTTTCGCAGAACATTTTCTGGGTTTTCTTACTCTGGGATTTCAGGATCCTGAAACTGATCTGACCCGGCGTGAAGACGATATGCTCAATGCCGTTACACTCCAGATCGCTGCTTCCATCACTCATGCACGGGTGATTGAAATGGAAAAATACAAGGAACATCTGATTGCTCTGGGGAAATTCGCCTCCGGACTGGCTCATGAAGTGCGCAATCCCCTGGCAACGATCAAAGCAGCTGTTCAGTATCTGGAACCTCTGGAACTGGATCCCACCCACCAGGAATTTTTCACCATGATTACCGATGAAGTCGATCGGTTAAACCGGTTTGTTGAACGATTTCTGAGTTACGCTCGTCCGGTATCCAGCGACGGAAGCGTTCAAAAAGAACAATTCGGAAAACTGATCAATCGCCTTATAAAAGGGTTCAGGGCCCGTGCACGGGATTTTCCGGTGGAGTTTTCTTCTGAAATAGATTCGGATGCAGCTGATTTGAAAATATCAGATGATGCCTGGACACAGATTCTGTCCAACCTGATTACCAATGCGGTTCAAGCGCTTGAGGAATCCGGTATCATTCGCATCTCAGCCGGCATCCCTGAAAATTCTCAAACCCTGATTGTACATGTGGATGATTCCGGTCCGGGCATTGCTGAAAAGGATATGAATCTTCTTTTTCAGCCCTTTTTTACCACCCGGGAAAAAGGAACGGGGCTGGGACTTGCAATTGTCCACCAGATCGTTCAAAACTTGCATGGAGAAATCACAGTATCCCAATCCGATCTGGGCGGTACCCGGTTTACGATCTCCCAACCTTTGTCAGATGATGAGCAGGATGAGGAAGTGACCGGAAATGATCAGGCAGGAATAGAGAATTCTCCTGTGATATCAGATGAAAAACAGGAATTGAGGTGAGACGTTGACGGATCAACCCCGAATACTGGTTGTCGATGACGAAACTAATATGCGGCGAATTCTACAAGCCACGCTTCAGCGTGAAGGGTATGATGTCACCACGGCGGAAAATGGTCATGCTGCCCTGAATGAGATGAAGAAAGATCCGCGGGAAATCGTTATCACGGATTTAAATATGCCTGTGATGGACGGCATGACCCTGTTGAAAAACCTGTCCCGGCTTTATCCCGATACACCGGTGATTATTCTGACGGCACATGGCACGGTGGAGAACGCTGTGCAGGCCATGAAAGAAGGCGCCGGAGACTATATTACCAAACCATTTGACATCAATGAACCCGGGCAGCCGTTACGAAAGCAGAAGGGATCTACCGGTTCAACCTGAAGGAGTTCCACGATAATGAAACGGTGGAAGAAAACGGTATCATCGCTCATAGTCACCAATTGAAAAAGATTCTGGATCTGGTCCATGTGGTAGCGGACAGCCCGTCAACTATCCTGATTACCGGGGAGAGCGGAACCGGAAAAGAACTCATCGCAAACATGATCCATCAGAATTCATCACGGAAAAATCAGCCATTCATCAAGGTGAATTGTGCCGCCATCCCTGAAACTCTCCTGGAAAGCGAATTTTTCGGATATGAAAAAGGCGCTTTCACTGGAGCGGTCACCTCCAAGCCCGGCCGGTTTGAACTCGCGCATAAAGGAACCCTTTTTCTGGATGAAATCGGTGAACTTTCCCGGGAGATGCAGGTTAAACTGTTAAGGGTACTTCAAGAACTCGAATTTGAGCGGGTCGGTGGATTGAAAACGATCAAAGTGGATATCCGGTTGGTAGTGGCCACTAATCTGAATCTTGAAAACGCTGTGGAAAACGGGAAATTCCGCCAGGACCTCTATTACCGCCTTAATGTCGTACCCATACATCTTCCGCCGCTTCGAGAACGACCCGATGATATTCCCCCCCTGGTTAATCATTTTCTTCGGATATTCAATGAACGCCTTAATCGTAAAATTCAGACGGTTTCCGAAGATGCACTAGAGGCGCTCAGAGCATATCCATGGCCGGGCAACATCCGTGAACTTGAAAATATCATGGAACGCACCATTCTGCTGTCAACAGGCAATGGACTGGAAACGGAGAATTTCACGTTTCTTGACAACCGGAAAGAGGGGGACACTTCCCCGATACCCTCCGGTGCCATACCCGATGGATCTTTCCGGGAAATCATGCAGCAGGAAACCGAACGGATAGAGAGTCAACTCGTGATATCAGCCCTGAAAGAAACCAACGGAAATGTGACTCGAGCCGCCAAAAAAATGGGACTTTCCCGCAAGGGTCTCCAGTTAAAAATGAAGCGGTATGGGATTAAATCGGGAGAGATCTCGAAATAAACAAATTAATTCTTGACCCGCCCGAAATCAATGACTAGATTTAATATGTATAGTACAAGTCTCTCTGCTGACTTGCAGACTTTTCCAAGGAAAAATAATATGTCGATTTTATCGAAATTCTCCAACGATCTTGCCATAGATCTTGGAACAGCAAATACTCTGGTTTATGTAAAAAACAAAGGAATAGTGATTGACGAACCGTCCATCGTCGCCATTCACCGTGATAAACGCAATGTACTGGCCGTCGGTAAGGAAGCCAAAGAAATGCTGGGTCGGACCCCGGGAGAAATCATTGCCATTCGTCCCATGAAAGACGGGGTTATCGCTGATTTTGAAGTAACAGAGAGTATGCTCCGTTATTTTATTCAGCGCGCGCACAACCGCAGGATATTTTTAAGACCTCGGATCATTATATGTGTACCCTCTGGCATTACGCCCGTTGAGAAAAAAGCAGTGCGTGATTCAGCACTTCAAGCCAGAGCCAGTGCCGTCTACCTGGTTGAAGAACCCATGGCCGCTGCCATCGGGTCCGGTTTGCCCGTCACTGAGCCGTCAGGGAACATGATCGTGGATATCGGCGGAGGTACAACGGAGGTGGCCGTTATATCACTGGCCGGTATCGTGTATAGTCGATCACTGCGTGTCGGCGGTGACGAAATGGATGCCGCAGTCATCAAATTCATTCAGCGAAAATACAATCTCCTTATCGGTGAACGAACAGCGGAAAATATCAAGATCGAGATCGGATCCGCCAGTGAACTGGAAGAAGAACTCACCATGGAGATCAAAGGACGGGATCTCGTTGAAGGGATTCCCAAAACACTGATTATATCCTCTCAGGAAATTCGAAAAGCCCTGCTGGATTCCGTTCAGGCCATAGTAGACGTTGTCCGGACCGCACTGGAACGGAC
>SWBX01003818.1_pt2 | contig 14561 bp, 8 predicted proteins | sample 4693051 | NCBI WGS metagenome assembly SWBX01 (sample SAMN10267272, study PRJNA491770) | bioreactor metagenome | isolation source: DHS bioreactor inoculated with marine | place: Japan: Omine Ridge, Nankai Trough | reverse complement strand
GCAATTATTTCACTATTTTTAGCTGGTTACGTCAATTTCATCGTTACTCTTTTTCGGGAACGCAGGATTCAGACGCTACTGCCCAGTCCGCATCATAAGTTGCCTTCCCCTCCAAAACTACTTCATACGGGAATGGACCACCTGCTGGAACAGAGAACTCATAAACCGCATCAGGTCCCGCATGTCCGCGGCCACAATCATGGTCGTTGCCCATCCTGTTGGTGCTTCCGGAGGCCGGGCTGTTTACGGAGATCGTTGGAACTGTAAACGAGCAATTCTTTGCACCACCTCCATAGGATGAAACAGGAATAAAAAATAGTAGCAATATTAAAATTGTAAAACAGGTCAAATTTCCAACACATTCTTTGCTCATCGCCAAGCCTCCTTTTTAAGTCCTTAATCTAATTGAATTCCGAAAACAAAATCAAAGATGTCGATTTATATGATAATCAACGTCCTCCTGTTCGCATATTCAGTCCATCAATCTAATACACCACGCACAAGAAGGGACTTTTTCTTCAATTTAATTTTCAGTGGCCGCGACGGGCATGATGGAATCATGGAAAATTAAACAAATAAAGGCGTGAAAAGTGAAGTTATTCAATACTGGAGTAATGCATAACTGACTATATAATAAAAGAAACTAACAAAATCGCCATTGACTATAGTGTCAATCCTCAAAGCCTCTGTGATCCGCGCGTTTGCCTATTTCCATGGCTTCGGTCCATTTCACTTTGTCATTCATCTCAACAAAATAATACCGCAACAGCGAAAGTGCAGTCAAAATGATCAAACCAAACCGCTACCGCCACAGCCACTCGTAAACTCGCAGTCAGTGGCTGACAATAAAAACCATCAAAACGTTTCACCCGATCACTGATTATAAACCTAAGAATCATCGAAACTTTCCCTAACCATCCCCGGCCGGGTTGGTTGCCCATAACCAGGTAGTTTCTGTGGTTTTCACTTTTCGTCCGGAATTTTTCAGATTTTTTGCAGTTTTTCCTGTGACTTGGTCTATAAATCCCCAATGAAACGCCCTCTCTTGCAACCCGCACCGGAAGTCAGTACATTCCCTGACAGTCCAGTGGCACGGAAACCTGCGCTACCCGGAATGTCCGGTGATTCATGATTCAGTCCCGCTGGAGACAGAAAGCAGTGAGTATGAAATTTGATGAACTCGGTCTGCCGGATCACATCCTGCAGGCACTCAAAAAAATGGGATTTGATTCCCCAACACCGATCCAGGAAACAACCTATCCCATTATTATGGAGGGGAAGGATCTTTGTGCACTTGCGGAAACCGGTTCCGGTAAGACAGCCGCCTGTGCGATTCCGCTCATTGCCCGAACCGATCCGAGCCGCAACTGCATTCAGGCTCTGATCATTGTACCCACCCGGGAACTCTGCCTGCAGTATGTGGATGAGATATACAATATCGGCCGGGGATCCCGGATTATCCCCTTCGCAGCGTTCGGTGGATTCAGCAAGGGCATTCAGGCAGCGAAACTTCGGGATGAAGTGCATATTCTGGTGGCCACGCCGGGTCGTCTTATCGATCTGATTTATTCCGGTGATATTGATCTGAATCATATTGAAACACTGATTCTGGATGAGGCGGATGAACTCCTGAAAGAGGGATTCAAGGATGACATGGAATTCATCATGTCTCTGCTGATGCAGGAGCACCAAACCCTGTTGTTTGCCGCCACCATGGCGGGTGAGATCCGGCGCCTTGTGGATGACTATCTCATTGACCCGGTTCATGTTTCGTTGATTGAAAAAAAGGCACAGCCGGATACAATAGCCCATTTTTTTCAGTTGGTTCATCCCCGGCAGCGGGAAAGAGAAATCAAGAATTATATTGCAGCAGAAAAGATTGATCAGTTGATTATATTTTGTAATGCCCGGTACAAAGTGGATGATCTCCATCGCGTGCTGCGTAAAGATCTGAATAACATAGAATATCTGCATGCCGGACTGAGTCAGGACAAACGGTCATCGATTTTCCGGCGGTTCAAGAAAGGTCAGATCCGGACCATCATCGCCACCGATGTTGCAGGACGGGGTCTTGATTTTGTCAACGTTTCCCACGTGATTAACTGGGATTTCCCGATGGATCTTGAGCAGTACACACATCGCACGGGACGATCCGGCCGAATGGGGCGTGAAGGAAAAGCTCTGACATATGTCACTCAAAGAGATCTTCGGAAAGTCAGAACACTCGTCCAACGACAGAATATTAAGCCCCGATGGATTGGCAAAGATCCGCTGAAAGACGGTTCAACAGCAGGCGGCCGCGACCCCGGCCGGGACAGGAACCGTCCCCGCAGACCCCGGAACAGCAGACCGCCTCGGGGGAAGTGACCTGTAAGCCAGTGGGCAGTGCGTCGGTTGTCAGTGCGCCAGTGACCTGTAGGGATGTCTCTTGGAGGATGTCTCAAAACCCTGCGCTAACACTAAAGTGTCATTCCGGCGAAGGCCGGAATCCAGGAAACATGGGGTATAAAATAAGTCAGGAATAATGAAATCTGACATAGAGATCGTAATGGAGTCTTGTCCTACCAAGCTTTCAGGATATTTTACGTGCCAGAGCTGTATGGATTCCGGATCGGGGTCCGGAATGACAAATTGGAGAATCATCGGGTTTTGAGACGGCCTCCTTGTGGGCATCCTCCCGGAAGCGGAATCAAATCGGGCCAGGACGCCAGTGACCCGTGCTAAAATTATTGATCACACATCGCAGAATAATAAAATTCAGGATTTTCTCAGAGGGAAAAAGCGGAAAATGATTAATGTTGCTGTGGGTGGCGCCGGCGTCTCTGCCGGTGATTGAAGGAAGCAATTCTTTTGATTTAAAGGAATTTTAAAAAAATTTAGTTGAACAGATTTGTGGGTAATGATGAGCCCCCAGGAGAGATTTCTGCATGGAAAAAAGCATATTGTCTTTCGAGCCAGGCGTATCAGTTGACAGCAAACTCCGAGATGGATACCGGTCCCAATGCAGTCCCGTTACCCGGTGACATCAGCAGGCCATACCAGGTGCCTGAAAACGCATTGATTCCCTCCGGCAGAGGTATCGAGAAAAGATCTGCTTCCAGAGAAAATTCCGGGGGAATCTCAAAATCGACCATCCCAGGTGTTTCAGAGAAAGCCGGCCAGGTATCGCCATAGAAATCCAGGAAGAAGAATACGCCGGCAACATCCAGGATCACGAAAATCCGGGATGGGACAGGAACCTCGATTTTGGCATCCAGATTCAGGGACACCGTGAGCGTATCACCGCCGGTATAGGTTTCTGAGTCCGTTTTCACACTCATCACTGCCATGGCATTTCTGGCGCGAAGGGAAAAGGGTTGAGCCGCATACCGGGGGGGTGTCCGGCTGTCCGTCGCCAAAATAGTCACATTGTGCCTGCCATTTTCCAAAGGGAACCCGGAAATAATACCGGTATCCGTCTGGAACGTGATCCCCCACGGAAATTCACCCTCAAAAATCTCGAATGTAAACGGGGGTTCACCACCGGATAACTCCAGCGTTTTATTATAAATTTCCCCGTAGTTTGCTGCCGGTAAAACCGTTTCATCCAGGAACTGGAACTGATCCGGCGCCATGGATTCATAAAACAATGCCCGGGCCATGGGATCAAACTCAATCCCCAGGGGAATTTCAGAGGTCTGGAACACGAATGTCTGATCGACTTCATCAACCGTGATAGCAAAATCAGTTGACCCGTCGCGATGGTGAATCCGGATATCCAACGGCATGATAAAAAGCGGTTGTTCCGTCTGTATCTGCACCAATCGCAGGGTGATTTCATATGATGCAGCTTCTTGAGTATAATCCCATGAAACCTGGTAGTGCGGTCGACCGGCGCCATAAATCCACTGCTGGAAAAACCAGTCCAGATCCATCCCGGATACGGATCCGCAGATCTCGATAAAATCCGCCGTTTCCACATTGGCGTAGGAAAACCGGACATCACTGTAATAGGTTTGCAGAATAAGCCAGAAATTACTTTCCCCCACGATATTTCTGAGCATATGAAGCACGATGGCGCCTTTCTGATACACAATGGAATCGAAAAGATAGACCGGATCGTAGATGGACCCCGTATATTCCCGGGCGGCGTAAGACCGCATGAGGTCTGCCAGATGTTCCGGACCGTACCGGTATTCCTGGTACAGCGCATCGGAGTATGTCGCGAAGGATTCGTTGAGCCAGATATCCTCCCAGGTTTTCAGGGTCAGACAATCCCCCCACCACTGATGAGCCAGTTCATGGGCCACCAGCCAGTCAAGATGACCGTTACCATAAACGTACGCGGCATTCACATGGGTGATGGTCTGATTCTCCATTCCCCCGCCCATGTGTGTAAGCACCTGTCCATACCGTTCGCTGAGGAACGGGTATTCACCAAAATTTGTTGAGAAAAACTCCAGCATATCCACGGTGTACGCAAAATCCACTTCGCATTCCGCACGCATTTCCGGGTATGTATAAACCGGGACGGGCATAGGATCACCGCCGGTTACCGGTATATATTCAAACGCAATGGTCTCATAATTGGATCCGGCCACCGCAACAAGATAGGTTGAGACAGGATAGGTATGATGCCATGACTGGGTATGGGTGCCGTCACCGTGAGATACATCATCGACCAGCAACCCGTTGGCGGCAACCGTAATTGCCTCCGGTACGGTGATATCCAGGTCCACCAATGCTTTATCGTCCGGAACATCGTTGCAGGGCCACCAGTGACGCGCGCCGGTGGGTTCACTAGCCGTTGCGAAGATAGGCACACCCTGGTGGGTGCCGAAACTGAATACGTAGGATGATGGCGTTCCCTGATAATCGATCACGATCTCAAACAACTCACCGGAATCAAAGGGCGCACCCAGATCAATCTCCAGGGTATGACCATCCCGGAGATATGCCAGATCCACGCCCCCGACATTCGTCACAGCAAGTGTTTCCAGCGAACTTCTCATGTCAAGCGTGATCATCTGGAGGGCATCAACGTTACTCAGTGCCTGAATCACTACTTGCCCGGCAAGGGTGGATTCATCGATATCGGGGTATAATGAGAGATGGTAATGCTGCACATCGTAATCCCGGACTCCGATAGGGCGCATATCTTTGAACTCAGCCGCCCACTGCCCTTTTATTTCCGCCATTTTCTGCAACTGATGAGTCTGATACGCGATATCAGGATCATTCCCCGCCCGGACGCCTGCCATAACAAGCACACTCAAACAAAGAATGCCGAGAAGAATGAGAACTGAGTTTTTGCTGTTAATCATGTTTATAAGCCTCCAAAAGATTCAAAAATTCAATAACCGCAAAACGCGATCATATAAATAGTATACGGATCTAAAAACCGGATTGTTTATTGATTTCATAACTTTTTTCACTACTCCCGGAATTTCCTGAGAGCTCTCACTAATTCCCCTTTACTGCCGCGAGGTTTTACTGTGCCCAATGTGATTTTCCGACATCCGTTGAACCGGGCAAAATGCCGGAGTTTCTTTGCGAATTTTTCAATATATTCAGTACCCGGTTTGAAGTCGGGTTCAAATATCAGAACCCTTACCTCAAATTCACCGGTATTCCTATGCACTTTTGGATCCAATCGGGCAACAAATTCATCGCCAAACAAAACCGACAGTGTGAAGTAACCATACCGGCGTTTATCCGCAGGAACATAACACTCCAGCAGATAAGCGTAATCAAAGAGTCGCCGGACGCGATCCCTGAGAATAATCAGATTATCGAATGGGGAAAGAATGTGTATCTCCCGGGAGGGCTCGTTACATACCGGCTGATTCAATAAATCCGAACTCATGAAATATGTTTTGCCGGGAACATTTTCCACTGATACCGGGCAAATTTCCCCGGAATCCGTCATTACTTTCAGAGCTAAGCTGATGGTTTTTTTTCCGGCGCCGTGAATATGATTTCGAATTTCCGTTTCCGTTGCCAGCCCATGAGCGGTTAAAGCTCTTCCCACAAAAAACTGTCCCCGTTCAGCGTCATCCGGTATTTGAGTGTCAATTCCGGGCGGAAGTACCCGGTGTGTGAGATCATATATTTTTTGAAATTTTCGCCGTTCCCGGATCATGAGGTCTCCACGCCAGTAAAGCAGTTCCAGAGCCGCTTTTGATGGTTTCCAATCCCACCAGGGTCCTCGATGTGTGCCCGGTGGAGGTTTAAAATCTTTTGAACTGAGTGGTCCCTCAGACTCAATGCGTTTCAGGACAGGATCCATGAGATGTCCGTATTTTTCCAAAAAGGACCGATGCCAGGCAGAACCGCCCCGGCGGAACCGCTCCATGACAGGCCGGTAAAACCGGTAATCCTGAATCGGAAGGTAGGATGCTGCATGACCCCAGTATTCAAAAACTTTTTGTGATTCAGCCTGGAGAACATGAAGCTGATCCGACACATACTCTGCGTGCCTCGACCAGAGCGTATGGTGATGCGCCCGTTCAATGACGGCAATTGTGTCGATCTGGACATATCCCAGCTGATCAAAGATCGTTTCCAGAGATGGCGTGATTCCATCAACAGAACTGTTCTGACCCAGCATCTGGGCATTCAGAGCAAACTTCCGGGCAGATTTCCTGGAAATTACCGGTCTCGATTCCGGGATTCGATTGGTCATGTGATCTTCTCCTTCAGGGCAGCCCCTTATCCTGTTTGATCATACCCATTACAGAAATTCAACCAACCCCGCAGCAATCGAACATTTCCACGATGACTTTCGTAATACAAGCATGCATCCACAGAAAGTGTTGACACTGTGGACTGCGGGGGATTATTGGAGATAGAGTATAAGAACGTCGGTGCTGCTCCAAAGAACGTGGTGCCGGGGTCATCATAACCGGGAGGATTTCATGATCAAAATAAAAGATTTAGTAAAAGTATATCCGGGACCTGTTCCGGCTCTTCAGGGTATTAACCTGGAAGTCAGCGATGGTATGTTCGGACTGTTGGGTCCCAACGGCGCCGGTAAAAGCACCCTGATGAAAATTTTGGCGGGGATCCTGGAACCCACTGCGGGCACCGTACATCTCGATGATCATGAAATCACCCGGAATCCGGAATTTCTCTGGGATAAACTCGGGTATCTCCCTCAGGAATTCGGGTTTTATCCGCATCTGACCGGGGAAGCCATGCTGACTTATCTCTTGAAACTCAAAGGCGTTTCAGCCTCCGGCGGGATAAAAAATCTCGTGGGGGAACTTCTTGAAAAAGTGAATCTCACTTTTGCCGCAAAACGGAAACTGAAGACATATTCCGGCGGGATGAAACAACGGCTGGGTGTTGCCCAGGCCATAGCAGGAAATCCGCGGATAATTATTGTGGATGAACCCACAGCCGGTCTTGACCCGGAAGAACGTCTCCGCTTTTACCGGCTTCTGACGGAATTGGCGGAAAACCGTATCGTACTTCTATCCACGCATATTGTGGAGGATGTTGCAGTTCTCTGTCCCCGGTTTGCCCTGATTCGAGATGGTGCACTGATCACTGTTACCAGTCCGGGAAGTGCAAGAGCCGCCATTGCCGATACAATCTACGAGGGCGCGGTGGCACCGGAAGAACTCGCCGCTCTCCACAATACCCACTGTGTGACTCAAGCGCTTCTCATGGAAGGTCAAAACCGGGTGCGGGTGTATTCACCGGAATCGCTACCGCCCCAGGGGTTTGAGGCCGTGACTCCGTCCCTGGAAGACGTCTACCTGGTGATGATGAAAACCAACGGGAACAGCTCTCCGGCACCCGTGAAAAGCGGACATTAAATCCATGAATATATTACGTATTTTGACGGTCGCCAACCGGGAAATCCGGACAAACTTCACACGGCCGGTCTTTATAATACTCATCATCATACTTGCTTTCATGTCATTCGGATTCTCATCTGGAGACGTCAGGATTTCCTCCGGTGATGCATCAGTAGGCGGCACAAAGTCGCTTATCACCTCAGAACACGCCATATCCATGATACTGTCGCTGATTATCTTTATCTTCTATATGTTCTTTATCGCCGTGACCGCAGGCATGACCATTATTCAGGATGACGAATGGAAAATCCGGGAACTGCTGCATACCACGCGGTTAAAACCGATTGAATATCTTCTGGGCAAGTTTTCAGCCATCATGGCCAGTTTCGGTATCATCCTGGCCCTTCATGTCATCATGATGATCTTTTTCTATCATGTCATCCCCAATGCAGATGCCATGGACTACCGGGGACCATTCAGTATCATCAACTATCTGCGGCCGGCCATATATTTCGGGTTACCCTTCATATTTTTCATGGCCGCCCTGACCTTCACCATCGGTGAATGGAGCCGCAAACCCATCGTTGTCTATTTCGTTCCCATCATTCTGCTCACCCTGAATCTCTTTTTTCTACTGAACTGGTCTCCGGCCTGGCTGAGTTTGAAATGGAACCAGTTCCTGATGATCATGGATCCTTCGGGGTTCAGATGGCTTGATGAGACATGGCTGAAAATGGATCGCGGCGTCGAATATTACAACACGGCTGCCGTCGCCTTTGATGGGGTTTTCCTGTTGAATCGTCTTCTGTTCATCTCCCTTGGATCCATACTTCTTTTCATTTGTTATCGCCATTTTTCCTCCCGGCTCCGACGCACATCAGGCAAACGGGTTAAAAAAGGGACACCCGTGCAAACAATACAATCACAAACATCTGAACAGACACCGGTGAGCAGCGGTCTTTCAGTTCTGGGGATGACAAACTCCCGACCGTCCCATATTCGCGCGTTTTGGGAAGTATTACGAATCGAACTCCGGGAGTTGCGAGGGCAGGCGGGGCTATATTTATTTGTTCCCCTGATCATGCTCCAGGTGTTCTCTGATGCCATGATGGCATACGGCGCATTCGATATGCCACTTATCATCACATCCGGGCTCTTCGCTGCCCGATCCATGGATACACTGACATTGACTACCTGCCTGCTGCTCCTTTTTTACATCGTTGAGTCCATTCGCCGGGAAAAAAACGTGAAACTGGACGGCATATATCACGCCACTCCAATTTCAAACAGTGTTATCCTCTTCGGAAAAGTCATGGCCAACAGTCTGGTCGGGGTCCTGATCATGCTGGCAATCTTTCTTACCGGGATGATATTTATAATGTTTCAGGGACAGGCGCCCTTTGAGATCAAACCATTCATGTTGTTATGGGTGGTTCTCCTTGTGCCGACCTTTATGGTCTGGACAGCTTTTGTGATGAGTGTATACACGGTGGTAAAAGGCAGATACACAACCTACGCGATTGCACTCGTGGTACTGATATTTACCGGCTATCGTCAGACAGTGGGCAAAATGAACTGGGTCGGGAACTGGGATCTTTGGAACGTCGTGGCCTGGAGTGATATTTCCGTTCTGGAACTGGACCGGCCGGCGCTGGTCTGGAACCGCCTTTTTGCATTAAGCCTGACTGTCCTGTTTACGGCAGTTGCCATGCATTTCTATTCCCGTCGGCAAACCGATACGGTCCAGATGATACATCGTTTTAACACTGGATTGACATGGCGGCAGTTCACTACTGTTCTTATATTGATGATCATTCCCACGTTTTTCGGTATCGGGCTGCTATTGAAGGTTCGGGCGGGATTTCAGGGAAGCATCGCGGAAAAATATGAAAAGGATTATTGGCGAAAGAATATCTCCACATATCGGGATGCCGAGATCCCCGGTCTGAAACACGTTGATCTTGATCTGAACATTGATCCGGCATCCAGCCATCTCGTGGTGAATGGCACATTTGAGATGATCAATGAGAATGATCATGTCATCAAACAGTTTCCCATAACGGGCCATTATGTCTGGGAAGAACTCGCCTGGACTCTCAATGGTCAAGGTTATGAACCGGAAAACCGTGAATCTCTTTACATTTTCAAACCGGATCCCCCGCTTGAACCCGGTGATTCCATATCTGTGGGTTTCAGCTATCATGCGGATTATCCCCAGGGCATCACCAAAAACGGTGGCGGTACCAGTGAATTTATACTGCCGTCAGGCGTTGTGCTCACATCATTTTCACCCAGTATTGCCCCGGTGATGGGATTTATGGAAGGAATCGGTATCGATGAGGAGAACCAATACGATGCCCGTGAATATCCCGATGATTTTTATCTTGGAATGACAAAACCTTTTATCGGGTCACAATCACCTTTCACGACCCACATTTCCATTACTGTGCCATCGGATTTTCGAGCAAATTCGGTGGGAACATTGATGGAAACCAGGCAGGATAATGATCGGACCACCTATGTTTGGGATTCGGATTATCCCGTCCGGTTCTTCAATGTTGTCGCCGGACGCTGGGTCACTTCGGAAGGAGAAGGCACATGTCTCTACTATCATCCCGGCCACCCGCAGAACATCGAAGAAATCACCCTCGGCCTGAATTCCGCCCTGAAACACTACTCGGATTGGTTCGCACCATTCCCGTGGAATGAATTACGGATCAGTGAGTTTCCGGGTCTGGCATACTATGCCCAGGGTTTCCCCACCAATATCAGCTTCTCGGAAAACATCGGGTTTCTCACAGATGACGATGAAACAAACAGTGCCGCGTTTGTTGTAACCGCACATGAGTCTGCTCATCAGTGGTGGGCAAACCTTTTGACACCCGGGGAAGGTCCCGGTGGAAATATACTTTCAGAGGGAATGGCGCACTTTTCTACACTGATGCTTCTGGAAGAGGTGAAAGGGGACGATTCCCGGAAAGAGTTCTGCCGACGGATCGAAACCATGTACAGCCGTGAACGGCAGAAAGATTCCGAAAGGCCCATGGTTCAGGTTGACGGCAGCCGGCCCGGGGATTCAACCGTGATGTATAACAAAGGAGGATGGGTCTTCTGGATGATGATGAATCAGATGGGCCGAACCCATTTCCTTGAAGGTATTCGTGAATTTATCGACGTTTATCGCCACGGCCCTGATTATCCGGTTCTTCAGGATTTTATCGAGATTATGAGACCTTTTGCTTCGGATCCGGAATCCTTTGATCAATTCGTGAATCAATGGTTTTTTGAGGTAATCATTCCCAGATATACTATTGAGGACATTCAAGTATCGGAAGGTGAAAATGCCGTGCAGGAAGTATCATTTAATCTCAATAATACCGGAACAGGAACAATGCGTATTGAGGTGATTGTCACCGATGGCGATATCGAACCGGAAGATGATTCTGATGTTCCGGTGACATATCAGTCTGAGAGCACAACCGTATCGCCTGCACCGGGAGAATCCATTCCGATTACCCTGATTTGTAAGTTTGAGCCGGATCAGATTATTATTGATCCCGAGATAAAGGTGCTTCAATTGCAGCGGAAACACGCAACGGTCAAAATTCCCTGATTATCTTAACCGATTAATCGCGAATTTCACCCAAGGGCATGCCGATGACATCGGCGATCATGGGCCAGGCTGTCGGACTGATTCGAAAACTCAGGGGTTTGATCCACGAAACCGACCGCCACCGTGCCGGGATCAACTCCCATATTCCGGATGGAAGAAGAATTGTTCCCTTATTCTCTGTCTCTGAATAGTCGTGAAGCGCCTTTTCAACATCGACAACCACCCGATTTTTTACGTGCAGTTTCCCCAAAAGTACCTGAATATCCCGACTGATCCGTTGACCATCACTGTCTTCAACTTCCCAGAATTCTACGGTACCACGGCCTTTTCGGGCAATCTCGGATATCTCAGGGGAAATTTCAATGGGAAGTGCGATAACATCAAGTCTGTCCGGGATACGAACTGCCTGAAAATCGGCAAGATGAAAATAAGTTGTAAATAATTTTCGAACGTGTCTCGGCACCCTGAGCCGTTTTCGACCGATCTCATCCAGATCGAACGCCATCACCGGTACTCCCAGTCGCTGCCGGATCTCCTCAGCATGTGCCTGAGCATGTAATTTGGTCGAATCCACAAAAGCACAATCCGGCAACTCACCGTAATGAATCTCCGCCAGATTCGATAAATACCTGAGTACACCCAGCGGCGATAACTCATATTCATCTCGTATACGAGTTGAAATGTCACCGAATAATTGCTCCAATTCATACCGGTTCCGGGTGATCCGACGAACCGGTTCCTGATCCAGAATGTAATACCCGGATTTACGCCGGGACTCTATCAGACCCTTACTTTCCAGTTTTTTATACGCCCGCTGAATTGTGATGCGATTTAAACCCCAGAGCGTTTCACCTTTTCGAATGGAGATAAGTTTCGAACCAACGGACCATTTCCCGGCGGCGATCATGTACTGACAATGTTTCACCAGTCCATCCACTTTACTGTCCAGATCCAGATTCCCGTCTCTTCCCGATTTTTTCATTACTGCCCCTTTCGTACTGATCTGCTAATCATGTCAGATCGTAACGAATAATAGTATAGTTCGAGAAATTTTACAATGTCAAAACATGCGTTAATCCAGGCAGATCTGCTGGGCAGTCAAATTAATTTAGCTTTCTCAATGGTTCGGTCAGGATCCGGCTGATGCCGGTTTAAGAATAACAAATTATATCATTACACGGGAAGTGGATCCTCACATGTCCCCAGTTCAAGGGCAGTATTGAATATGGCTTGCGCATCGCCTGCGGTGACACTGCCGCTCCCATTGCAATCCGCTGCACAGGCTTCATCAAACGTTGGTGTGATGAGTTCAAGGGCGATATTGAATGCCAGTTGTGCATCGCCTGCCGTGACGGAACCACTCAGATTAATGTCTCCATGATTAAGGCATGGGATATTGGCTTGAGATGCAGTTGTGGGCGAGCCTACCGGATTGAGGTATGAGTCATACAGATCAGTACCCGTCTGCTGGGAATCCGGCGTAACAGCGGGAAGGAAGCTATAGTACCAGTCAATATAATGATACTGGTGAACGCTTAGGTCGGTCCAGAGATACCCGAAATCACCGAACCGACCGTTGATGGGTTGGCAATCACCGGATTCCACTGCACCAATCCCGTCATCATTCCAGACATTGCTTCGCGTTCCCGTCATTTCAATCTCAGCGATATCAAAAACCACATGATATGATCCATGCCCGGACGTCACCAGAACCCAATCCGGAATCAGGGTGCCGACACCCATTGTATCATTTGTGTTATCACCGTCGATTATGCCGAGACGACCTTCCGAGTCGCGATAAGTCAGAGGACATACCCACTCGTTGTGATCATATGACGCTTCCAGGTAGTTCCATGCACTGACACTATTGATATAAAACCGCTCCGATATATGGGTTGTACTGCGATAGTATTTATTGGTGTAATACGGGTGATATCCCCACTGATCATCATTGGCCCAACCCCGGACACGGAACTGCCGGATCACACGGACCGGACCATCCTTGATTCCCCATACATAATCGGGCCGATAACTGTTCATATCCAGAAAATATGTCTGTATATACGGCATGTCCTGACAGAATGGGATACCCATATTGTAGACCTCACCTGTGTATTTCTGAGTATCCCACAGATCAAAATCGTCACCTCCGTTACCCGGCGTGATTCTAAGATCTTCAATGGGAAGTGAATTGATCCAGTTCCCGGGCGCATTACCGGCATATTTCATCGTGTATCCCCAGGCATCTATGACCTTCTCCGTATCGACCTGGTCCACCCAGTCCACATAATCTTCAGTCGTCCAGACCGGTGATGTATTATCACGAAACAGGTAAACCCAACCCAGATCACCGGGATAAAGCACATCCGAAAATTGGCACTCTATTCGGTCATTGTCAGTGGGCACTGCAGCCGGCCATTCATCAGCCGTGACCTGGTCACCCAGATCCACGCCCATCATGACGATTTCATCCTCTGAACTGAACAGGCCATCACCCGTCAGAGGATCCGGTCCATTATCAATGTCATCCCAGATAAAATAATTCCAGAACGGGTTGGGGGTATAACCCTCCCAACCGGTGTTCTCAGCCATTTCATCCACCTGGAATACCACCTGCTGCCAACTGCCGGAATGGTACGCCCAGAGATAATATTCCGATATTGTTTCCCCGTTGAGTCCAGTAATATCACCGGCTTTAACGATGAGCGGCACTTCATCCCGGGTCCAGGTTTTTGACTGCAGAACAGCGGCTTCAATATCTGCAGTAACACACCATAAACCACCCAGAAACATAAATAAAAACAAGACCCTTAAATATTTCATCGCTGATCCCCTCCATGATTGTATTTATTCCGTCTATAGAATCCCAGGAGAGCAAACCCTCCTGCCAGTAACATGAATAAAACGCCCCCGGTACCGGTTGTGGGAATCGGCATGGGTGTTGGTGACGGTCCGGTTGTCGCCGTATTGGTCGGAGTATATGTCGGTGTGTTGGTTGGTGTGTTTGTAGGAATATTGGTCGGTGTATTGGTGGGAGTGTACGTGGGAGTATGCGTTGGCACCGGCGGCATAGTGGGTGTGTCGGTCGGCACGGGAGTATCTGTTGGTGGAACCGGCGTATCCGTCGGAATCGGTGTGTCTGTCGGCGGCACCGGCGTATCTGT